>FPHB01000046.1_pt1 | contig 38752 bp, 44 predicted proteins | sample 1057301 | NCBI WGS metagenome assembly FPHB01 (sample SAMEA4473311, study PRJEB15554) | hydrothermal vent metagenome | biome: marine basaltic hydrothermal vent biome; feature: marine hydrothermal vent; material: water | place: Pacific Ocean | collected 2011-06-14/2011-07-23 | depth 1155 m | reverse complement strand
CCACATGGATTATAGAGATCAACCGGTGAAGAGGAGACCTCAGGATTGACACGAAGACTTACCTCAATGTTTGGGTTAATCTTTTTGATGCGATCATAAAAGTATCTCAGTTGATTTGGAGTGTTAAAGACGATATGATCACTAATCTTTGCGATATGATCGATATCTTCCTCTTTAAATGCAGGAGAGTAGGTATGAACTTCTGCTTTTTGATTCCACTTGCAGAACTCCTCTCGTGCTAGTCTAGCCTCCCAAAGTCCACTTGCAGTACATCCTTGCAGATACTTTGCAACAAGATCAAAGGTTGACCACATCGCAAAGCCCTTTAAGGCTAAGATAATCTTTGCACCACTCTCCTTTTGAACTCTATCTAGAAGCTGTAAGTTTTTCTCTAAAAGAGACTCTTCACATACATAAACGGGTGTTTGCATTCTCTAGGCGATTCCTTTGCTTTGTTCATACATTCGCTTCATTCTATTTGCAACATGTAAAAATGTACTCTCACTTAGTTTCATTTTTTGAACTTTTTTAACTGCATTATTGATACTTTTTTGTGTGAGAATCCCTTTGACATTGATTGCCGTTCTTACAACATCCAAAATATCTCGATAATACTCCATCCGCTCTTCTGCTTTTTTATCTTCAAAATCCATAATCTTCAGTATCTCGACAAAACGACTATCAAGATTCCAATGCTCAAAAAGAAGTGCTGAAATATAATAGGATGTTGTATCAAAAAGATCATACTCATAAGCTTCTACATTTGAAACTTCAGCAAGTCCACGACGAAAAGTTGCCGTATAAGCACTTTGTGCAACCTCTTTAGCGATGACCAATTTACCCAACTCCATAATAAGTGCTAAAGGAGCTAAAAAGTGTGCAACCCGCATATCAACAATAGAGTACCACTGAATAATCATAGAGCTTTGGAGATGGCACATATCATTAAACTGAATATTAGTTATCCCATAAGCACTTACATTAGCTCCTAGACGCTCTTGCATCGCTTTATCAACAACAATACCATGGATAATCTCAGTTCCCAAAAGTGTCACTGCTTGAGAAACAGAAGATATCTTTTTGGCAAATCCATATTTTGGAGCATTAACAAACTTTAAGACATTGGCTGCAAGTGTAGCATCTGACTCTATCAATCTTATCAGTTTGATAACATTTACATTTTCTGCCCCATCTCTATAGAGATCTCGAATCCTCAAGGTATTTGGAGAGAGTGGCGGAAGGGTCTGAATATGATTTACAATATCTCTAAATGTCACCATAATTTACTCTTTTTTTCTATTTTATTTCCATAACTTTCCATGGAAGACCTTGCTTGTTCATCTCCTCCATAAATGGATCTGGATCAAACTGCTCCATATTCCAAACACCAGGTTTATACCACTTTTTCTCAAGCATCAGCTTCGCTCCAATCATCGCCGGTACTCCGGTTGTATAAGAGACTGCCTGAGACTTCACCTCTTGGTAGCATTTTTCATGATCACTTACTTGATAGATATAGATCTTTCTCTTTTTACCATCTTTGATCCCCTCTGCAACGATACCTATGTTTGTCTTTCCTTTTGTTCGTGGTCCCAAACTTGCAGGATCTGGCAAAAGGGTCTTTAGAAATTCTATAGGAATGATCTCACAATCTTTATGTTTCACTGGCTCAATACCAAGCATACCGACATTTTGCAAAACCTCCATATGCTTAAGATAACTCTCACCAAATGTCATAAAAAATCGGATGCGTTTAAGACCTTTTATATGCTTAACAAGCGACTCCATCTCTTCATGATAGAGCAGATAGCTATCTTTTGGACCAACTTCTGGATAGTCCCAAACCATCTTGATCTCCATTGGTTTAGTCTCTATCCATTTGCCATCTTCCCAGTAGCGTCCATTGGCACTTACTTCACGAAGGTTGATCTCAGGGTTGAAGTTGGTTGCAAAAGGGTAACCGTGATCTCCGGCGTTACAGTCAAGGATATCGATATAGTGGATCTCATCAAAGTAGTGTTTTTGTGCATAGGCACAAAAGACATTAGTAGCCCCCGGATCAAAGCCACTTCCAAGCAGTGCCATCACTCCAGCTTCCCTAAAGGCATCATCACGAGCCCACTGCTCTTTGTACTCAAACTTTGCAAGATCTGGATGTTCATAGTTTGCTGTATCAAGATAGTCAGTTTTAGTCGCTACACAAGCATCCATTATAGTGAGATCCTGATAAGGCAAAGCAACATTGATCACGATATCAGCGTCATACTTTTTGATAATATCGATCACATTTTGTGTTACATCAGCATCTACACTATCAACCTCTATAGAGCCCTCTGGAAGTTCACTTTGGATCTCTTTACACTTTGAGAGTGTTCTACTAGCTAAAATGATACGCCCAAATGTCTCCTTGTTTTGCACACACTTATGTGCTACAACACGCCCTACTCCACCAGCTCCGATAATCAAAGTCGTTACTTCTTTTTGCATTGGCTGCTCCAAAAAAAGATTAGTTGTTCAATTATATCTTGTTTTGGATAAGAAAACGATATGTTCTACAAGCTCAAAAAAAAAGCTGTGCTCTTTTAGCCTATTATCCCAAATTTTGCAATAGAGATTTTTAAAATTTGTCTATGCTTGTGCATAAGGGATGTTTAGTAAAAATATAAAGCTATCCTTTTTGTAGTGTATATTTTTAATGAATGTGCCTTGTGGCAATGATAGATAAAGTTTTTAATCCTTTATTGCAAAATTTGGGTTCAACACTACCCTTCTGTTTGGACCATATTTCTTCCCATCTCTTTAGCTTTATAGAGTGCTTTATCTGCTTGAGCTATTAATTCATGAGTATTTTCTATAGTATCGTTATAACAGGCTATACCTATACTACAAGTTATATGTACACCTTCAAAATTACTCTCTTGTATCTTTTGTCTAATCTTTTCACATTTGCTATAACTCTCTTGCATAGTTGAATGCGTAAATATAATAACAAACTCCTCACCACCCCATCTACCAAATATATCAGTTTCCCTAATAGAAGATTTGATAATATTGGTAAATCCAACTAAAACCTCATCTCCAGTATTATGTCCATATGTATCATTAATTTTTTTAAAATAATCTATATCAACTATCGCTAAACAAAACCCCACTTTATATCTTTTTGATCTTTTAAACTCTATTTCCAGTAATTTGCTAATTTTTCTTCTATTGTATATCTTCGTTAGATAATCCAGCTCAGCAAACTCTTGTAGTTTTTTTATATATCTTTTTTCATTCTCCTCTTTTTTATACAGTAAAAGATTTGTTTGGTAGATTGCATATTCGTTGATATAGATAACATAAAGAAGTATAGAAGAAGAGGCTACAAACCTTATATAACTATGAAAATTCCACTCTCCATTTTGCCACTCTCCTATCCCAAAATAGGCAATAATAAAGACAATAACGTAAAAAAGTATCGATATAGCCGTACCCTTTTTATATCCATGAAGTGGAATAAGAAAAATAGGCACAAACATAACCCAAAAAAGCCCATTATCGGTATTGCCATTAAAAAGTACATAGAGTAGAAAAAAGAAGAAGATATTAAAACTACTTATTTTTATAGCAAGATTGATAGTTTGTTTATTTTTAAGAGCTTTAACGGTATATAGAGCGATTAAGGCAGCTAAAAAATCAAGCAATGCGATAGAATATGTATTGTAAAAAATATTTATAATTGAAAATGTTGTCAAAACAATAAAAGCAATTTTCAAAAAAACTTTTACAACAATCTCTTTTCTTAAGTGAAAATAGTCTCTATCGTTTTCTCCCTTCTCTTGTATGATTAATTGGTCACCCTCTTTATAGTCCATAATAAAACCAACTTAAATAATCTTAAGAAGATGATAACTCATTTTTTCTTAAGAGTATATTTATCAGTGATACTCTTATCAATACTCCAGTGATGAGAAGGTTTCTCAAAGCGTACTTTATAGAGTCTTTTTAAAAACTCCTCTCTTGAGATCTCTTTAGCTCCTAGCGAAGCAAGATGGGGCGTTGGAACTTGACAATCCACAAAGCTATATCTCCATTTTTTAAGATGCTGGATCAGGATATAGTAGGCGGCTTTTGAGGCATCACTTTTTTTGCTAAACATACTCTCTCCACAAAAGACTCCACCTATTGCCAAACCATAAAGACCACCTACTAGCTCTCCTTCATGATAACTCTCTATAGAGTGGGCAACTCCTAAAGCATGAAGCGTCTCATACGCCTCTATAACCTCTGGTAGTATCCATGTGCCATTTTGTCCCTCTCTTGGAACAGTTGCACACGATCTAATCACTCCAGAAAAATCTGCATCGATTTTATACTCAAACTTTTTGAGTGATTTTTTAAGGCTTCGCGTAAGCCGAAACTCATCAAGCTCCATGATAAAGCGAGGATCTGGACTCCACCAGAGGATAGGATCATCCTTAGCATACCACGGAAAGATCCCCTCTTGATAGGCTCGAATGATACGACTAGGTGTAAGATCTCCTCCCCATGCAACGATCCCCTCCTGCGAGGCACTTGTTGGGGGTGGAAACTCTATCGTGTAGCGATTAAGCTCTGGTATGACTATCATCAACTATGATCAGATCATCAAGTGAGACAAAAAAGAGTTTAAGCTCTCTTTCATCAGCATCAACTTGTACCTTACCGCCATTTTTTAGCTCTCCAAAGAGGATCGCATCGCTGAGTTTGTTGGTGATATTGTCTTGGATATAACGCTTGATAGGTCTTGCCCCCATATTTTGTTTTTGTGCCTCTTTGGCGATAAATTCTCTAGCAACTGGACTAAGCTCAACGGTGATCTTTCTCTTTTTTAGGTCATCGTTAAGCTCTTTGATAAATTTATCCACAACCCCTTCAAGCACCTCAAGATCAAGCGGTTGAAACGCAACTATCGCATCAAGACGGTTTCTAAACTCCGGAGTGAAGAACTCTTTGAGCTCCTCATTGGCACTTAAAGAGCTATCGGAGTTAAAGCCCATCACACTACGTGCTGTTGCTCCTATATTAGATGTCATAATAAGGATCACATTTTGAAAGTCTGCCTTGTATCCGTTATTATCAGTAAGTGAAGCACTATCCATGATCTGGAGTAGGATATTTGCGATATCTGGGTGTGCTTTTTCTATCTCATCAAGGAGTAGTACTGCATAAGGATGCTTTCGTATCGCTTCAGTAAGTAGCCCTCCTTGCTCATAGCCAACATACCCAGGAGGAGCCCCCACAAGTCTAGAGATAGAGTGCTTCTCCATATACTCACTCATATCAAATCTCTCAAAATGGATACCGAGGATATCACTAAGTGCTTTTGCAAGTTCTGTCTTTCCTACCCCTGTAGGTCCACTAAAGAGGAAAGAGGCAATTGGTCGGTTTTTAGGCGTAAGACCTGCTTTAGAGATCTTGATCGCTTTGGCGACACGCTCAACTGCTTCATCCTGACCGATCACACGCTCTTTGAGTTTTGTATCTATATTTTCAAGCAGTTGTGTGTCACTCTTTTTGAGTTTACTGCTAGAACGACCGATGATTTTTGAGATGGTTCGCTCTATATCACTTGCTTTGACAACATCCTTTTTCTCAGCTTGGAGATGAAAGGATGCTGCCGTCTCATCAAGGATATCGATCGCTTTATCAGGTAAGAAGCGATCTGTGATATAGCGTTTAGAGAGATCAACTGCCGTTTTGAGTGCACCATCACTAAAAGTGATATCATGATGCTCTTCATATTTAGACTTGAGTCCTCTCAGGATTTTAAGTGTCGTTTTTTTACTAGGTTCATCCACATCTACCTTGCTAAAGCGACGACTTAGAGCCTTATCCTTCTCAAAAGCGTTTCTAAACTCAGCAAAAGTAGTAGCCCCCATACACTTTAGCTCCCCAGAAGCAAGAGCCGGTTTTAGTTGGTTGGCAGCATCCATACTGCCACTGGTACTTCCAGCTCCTACAAGTGTATGGATCTCATCGATAAAGAGGATGGTATTTTTATCTGTTTTAAGCTCATCCATCACCCCTTTAAGACGCTTCTCAAAATCCCCTCTATACTTTGTTCCAGCTATCAAAGCACCCATATCCAAAGCATAAAGCTTAGAGTTTTTGATGATCTGAGGTACTTTCTCAGAAGCGATCCTAAGTGCTAGTCCCTCCGCGATAGCAGTTTTACCAACTCCTGGTTCACCAACAAGGATAGGGTTGTTTTTCTTACGACGACAAAGGATCTGCATCACTCGCTCTATCTCTTTGTCGCGTCCGATAACTGGATCAATCTTCCCCTCTTTTGCCTTTTTGATCAGATCAATTGTGTATTTTTCCAAAAAGCTCTGTTTTTTTGTTTTTGTATCTTTTATCTCATCAGCTATATCTCGATGAGAGATCACCTCAAGGATATCAAGTCTGCTGATATCTTGAGCTATAAGCAGATGATAAGCATAAGAGCGTTTTTCATCATATAAAGCCACAACAAAATCCCCAATATCAGCACTCCTCTGCCCTGCACTTTGGATATGTTTCACCATACTATCTACAACTCGTGCCAATGCAACACTCTCATAAGGATCAACGCTTACATGCTCTGGAAGTGGATCGATCTCTTTGGTGATATACTCAAACATATATGTCTGCATCTTAGAGATATCACCACCAGCTTCTTCAATGATCCGTATCCCCTCAGGTGTAGAGATCACAAGATAGAAAACATGCTCGATTGTAAGTACTTCATGACGAAGCTCTCGTGCGAGTTGTAGGGATTTTTGAAAAATTGTATTTAATGTTTGTGAGATCATTCTTCCTCCATGTAAGCTTTTAGTGGGAAGCCATTTTCGCGTGCAGCCTTATGCACCTGTGCAACTTTTGTTTCGGCTATCTCATAACTGTAAACTCCACATAGTCCTCGATCCTTTTTGTGGATCTCAAGCATTATGCGTTCAGCCTCTTCATAACTTTTATGAAAAATCTTCATCAGTATATCGACTACAAAATCCATCGTCGTATAGTCATCATTGAGCAAAAAAACCTTATACTTCTTTGGAAATGCAAGATCAACCTCCTCTTCCAACTCCAAATCACTCTTTATCGCCACTATCTTACTCCAACTCTTTTGATTTTTTTAGCTATTATATCAAAAAAGAGGAGAATAGAGTATGCATACAATCTTTATAACCGCTACAAATACCAATATAGGAAAAACATACACTACCACTAAACTTATAAACGAATTTTCAAAAAGAGGCTTAAGAGTCTGTGCTATCAAACCTATAGAGACAGGGGTTGATACCCTGCCTCAAGATGGCACTAAAGTGCTACAACAACTTCAAAAATATCCCCAAAATCCAAAGCTAACACTGCATGAAGTAGTTCCCATTATGTTCAAACAACCAGCTGCCCCCTTTATAGCCAGTGAAAAAAGAGAGCTTGATCTTCAGATAGTTTTTGATACGGTTCTCTCTCTTCGCTCTTTATGTGATGTTTTACTCATTGAGGGAGCTGGAGGGCTTTTTGTACCGATAAACAAAGAGTACTTTATGATCAATTTTATCAAAGATTTAGAAGTTGATAGGACTTTACTTGTAACACACTGTGCACTTGGATGTATCAACGATACACTTCTTTCACAAAAAGCACTCACAGATGCTAATTTGAACTTTATAACGGCATTTAATTGTAGAGATGATGATACCTTTGAGCAAACATCAAAGCCATTTTTTGATACTATAAATCAAAAGATCATGATAGTTGATAAGGATATAGAGGCACTCGCAGATGCACTCTTGAAAATATAAAAAATATGTACTATAATATGTACATACAAAAAAAGAGGGAGCAAAGAATGCATGTACAAACCTTTTCTTCAGCAAGAAAAAATTTAGCGGCTACGATGGATTTTGTGACTAGTAACCATACACCTGTAACTATTACAAGACAAAATAAAGAGCCAGTCGTAATGCTCTCACTGGAGGATTATAGATCCATTGAAGAGACGATCTATCTAATGCAAAGCAAAAACAATGCACAAAGATTAAATGATGCTATCAAAGAACTAGAAGAGGGAAAAGGTCTGCAAAAAGAGCTGATAGATGACTAAAGTTTTTGCCACACAAGCGTGGGAGGATTATCTCTACTGGCAAGAACATGACAAAAAAATCCTAAAACGCATCAACCAGCTTATTAAAGATATCTCACGCGATCCTTTTAGGGGACTTGGGGATCCTGAACCTTTACGATACAACTGGTCTGGATATTGGTCACGACGCATCACAAGAGAGCATAGGCTTGTTTATAAAGTTGTAGATAATGAGATCCGTATAGCCCAATGTAGATATCACTACTCGTAAAGCCGTTTTTATGCAAAAATAGGTTAAAATTTCTTATCTATTTCTGGAGAGAGTTATGGGACATAGCAACCACCTTATACGCACTGACGATTTTACAAAAGAGGAGATCATCTCACTTTTAGAGGATGCCAAAAGCTTTAGCGATGGGCATTTTGAGCGTATCTTGCAAGATAAGCTCATCATCACCCTCTTTTTTGAAAACTCTACAAGAACAAGAAGCTCCTTTGAGATAGCAGCAAAACGCCTAGGTGCTGAAGTTGTCCACCTCGATGTTGCCAAGAGTTCTACAAAAAAGGGAGAGACTTTAGTTGATACGGCTATGAATCTTGATGCGATGGGACCTGATGCCATCATCGTTCGCCATAAAGATGCCGGAGTGCCAAAGATCCTCTCTGCCCATACCAAAGCCTCTATCGTCAATGCAGGTGATGGTGCCCATGCTCATCCCTCACAAGCACTTTTAGATCTTTTTACGCTTCGAGAACACTTTGGTGATGTCAGTGGCAAAAAGATCGCAATCGTTGGCGATATCAAAAACTCCCGAGTAGCCAACTCCAACATAGAGCTCCTTACTCGCTTTGGAATGGAGGTGATCCTTGTTGCTCCACCACAGTTTTTGCCAAAAAGCTCTCTAAAGAGTACCCACTATATCGAAGAGATCATCGATGAAGTAGATGCCATCATGAGTCTAAGAACCCAAACAGAACGCCACTCTTCACAAAGCTATGCAAGTCTGAAAGATTATGCAAGTGACTTTTGCATCACCAAAGAGCTAGTGGGTGATCGTGACATCATCCTCCTGCATCCAGGACCGGTACATCGAAACATCGATATAAGCGATGAGATGCTTGATGATCCTAGATGCAAAGTGCTTGAGCAGGTCAAAAACGGTGTCAATGTCCGAATGGCGATTTTGAAAAAACTGATCCATGACAAAAAAGCTTGATCAACTTTGTGCTACCTCGACTCCCTTTATCCTCCTTAGTGATTTTGAGGGGAAGCATCTTGAAGTTTACAGGCTTGATGAGGCAAAAAGAAGAGGCATTGAGTTTAGTATAACACATGATCTAAAGCCCAAAAAACACACTTTAGAGCTTACCAAAGAGCCTATATCATTTACACACTACAAAGCAAAGTTTGATCGTGTTATCAAGGAGATCAAAAAGGGCAATACCTATCTTCTAAACCTTACCCAACCAACCAAGATAGCAGTAGATGCAACGCTAGATGAGATCTTTGCAAAAACAAACGCCCCCTACAAGATCAAATATAAGGAGCACTTTGTCTGCTTCTCACCAGAGAGCTTTATCCAGATAGAGGAGGATAGGATCACAACTTTTCCAATGAAAGGAACCATCGATGCCAACTTGCCAAATGCAAAAGAGCGTATCCTTGCTAACCAAAAGGAGATGGCTGAGCATGTGATGGTGGTTGATCTGCTTAGAAACGATCTAGGCATCGTTGCAGATGATATAGAAGTGGAGAAGTTTCGCTATATCACACGCATCGATACACAGGAGAAGTCTCTTTTGCAGGTAAGCTCAAAAATAAGTGGTAGATTACCTAGCAACTGGAGGCAAAACTTCTCCTCTATCCTCACACAACTCCTCCCAGCAGGAAGCATAAGCGGTACACCAAAAAGAAAGACTTTAGAGATCATCAAAGAGATCGAGGGGTATGAGCGGGGCTTTTTTAGTGGTATATTTGGCTACTTTGATGGGAAACGGTTTGATAGTTGTGTGATGATTCGCTTTATAGAAAAAGCTCCAGATGGCTATATCTATAAAAGTGGAGGGGGCATCACACTTGATAGCGATGCTTTAGCAGAGTATAATGAACTTTTAGATAAAGTTTACTTACCATAAAAAGGAGTGATATGTATATCGAAGAGCTAAAATTTTCATTGTGGGCTGATTTTATCGAAAGAGAGTATCTTGATGGAGAGTTTAGAGAGCTTATAGACAAGGGGATCATAAATGGTGCAACAAGCAACCCTGCCATCTTTAAAAATGCGATCTTAAACTCAAAGGCATACAAAGAGCAGCTATCTACTCTAAGTGGAGATGCCAAGTCAAAGTATGAGGCACTGGCTATTTATGACATCCAAAAAGCAGCAGATATTCTCAAGCCTCTGTATGAGAGAGGAAATGATGGCTATGTCAGCATCGAAGTAGATCCAAACCTCTGTGATGATGCAAAAGGAACAATCGAAGAGGGGCTTCGTCTTTATAAAATGATCGATAGAGAAAATGTCATGATAAAAGTTCCAGCAACCAAGGCTGGATATGAGGCGATGGAGGCTCTTACTGCTTCAAGCATCCCTGTTAATGCAACACTTGTCTTTAAAAAAGAACAAGCTCTAGCTTGTGCAACTGCATTTGCAAAGGGAGCAAAAAGGGCAACATCAGTAGCTGATACCGTTATCAGTGTTTTTGTCAGCCGTATAGATCGTGCTCTTGATCCACTTCTAAAAGAAAAGGGACTAACACCGGGAGTTACAGGGATCTACAACTCCTCTTTGATCTATGAAGCGATCGAAGAGATGCAAGTACCTAAGTGTCGCACACTCTTTGCAAGTACTGGAGTCAAAGGAGATGACTACCCACCACACTACTACATAGAAAATCTCTTAGCATATCATAGTGTAAATACCGCTCCAGTAGATACAATCAAAGCCTATGTTACAAATGGTAAAAAGGCAAAAGCACTCCCTATCGATCCAACAAAAATAAAAGAGCATTTTGATACAATAGCCTCAATAGGGATAGACCTTGAAGCGGAGCTAGATAAACAAATAGCAGATGGTCTTGAAGCCTTTAAAGTTGCATTTAAAGAGATAATGGAGTCAATATGAGTAGTGATAATAACATAAAAAATCTTACATTTGAACAACTTAATAAAGTTCGTGCATATCTTAAAAAGATGATCGAAGTGGGTGGAAGTGACCTTCACATCAAAGCTAACTCAACGGTACGTGTGCGTATAAATGGGAAGATCACTCCATTTTCTGGTGGATTTTTTTCCAAAGAGGATGCTCTAACTTTTGCCAAAGAGCTCCTTCGTGGAGAGTTTGCAAAATTTGTTGAGCAAAAAGAGCTTGACACTGTCTATGTTTTTGATGAAAAGACTCGTTTTCGTGTTAATATCTTCTTTCAAATGGATGGAGTCTCAGCTGTTTTTCGTATCATTCCTATGAAAATTCCTCAACTAAAAGATCTCAACTTTCCAGAAGTGGTCGAAAAATTTGTCCATAGTGAGAGAGGGCTTGTGCTAGTTACTGGTGTTACAGGAAGTGGAAAATCAACAACACTTGCATCAATCATCAATGAGATCAACTTACAATATCCAAAACATATCATCACCATCGAAGATCCTATCGAGTTTGTCCATAGAGATAAAAAGTGTATCATCAATCAACGATCTGTGGGTCATGATACACTCTCTTTTTCCAATGCACTCAGAGGGGCACTTCGTGAAGACCCTGATATCATCTTAGTTGGGGAGATGCGGGATCTTGAAACGATCAAACTTGCTTTACACGCAGCAGATACGGGACATCTTGTCTTCTCAACTCTTCACACACTTGATGCAAAAGAGACGATCAACCGTATCATATCGCAGTTCCCATCAGAGGAGCAAAATGCAGTACGTCTCTCCTTAGCCAATGTCCTTCAAGGGGTTATCTCTCAAAGACTTATCCCAACTGTTGATGGCAAACGAAGAGCAGCAATGGAGATACTTGTTCGTACTCCAACTATTGAGAAGCTGATCTTAGAAAATCGTGACTATGAGATCAAAGATGCGATCGAAAAAGGAAAAGGGATCTATCAATCTCAAAGTTTTGATCAGCATATTTTAGATCTCTATCAAGAGGGAGTTATAGATAAGAAGACTGCTCTTGAGTATGCAACAAGTGCAAGTGATATGGAGCTTCGCATGAGTGGTATCGGTGATGGAAGTGCATCTCTAAGCCAGGAGCCTAAAAGCAGTGGTGTTGGTATCGATGATGAAGATATCTTCGATCTTAAATCTTAGTTTAAATATTTTTGAGTATAATTGCATCCATTTTTAAAAGAAGGATACAGATATGTTAGAAGGCATAGTTAGAGAGAGTACTGGGAAAAGTGCTACAAAAGCACTTAGAAAGGATGGTTATCTAATTGCTAACATTTATGGAAAAGGTTTAGAAAACATAAATGCGGCATTTAAAGAGAACGAATACATCAAAACTGTAAGAAGAAAAGAGACACTTGCATTTCCTATCAAAGTAGGCGATAAAGAGATGAATGTTGTCGTTCAATCTTATGAGTCTCATCCTGTAACAGGTCAGCTTCTTCATGTTGATTTGATGGTTGCACAACCAGGTGTTGTTACACACTACTATATTCCTGTTGTACCAGTTGGTGAGGCGATCGGTCTTAAAAACAGAGGTATGGTATTTGTCTCTAAACCTCGTCTTAGAGTCAAAGCAAAGATCGAAGATGTTCCAAATAAACTTGAGATCGATGTTACTGATATGGATGTCGGTGATGCAAAAATGATCCGTGATCTTCCTGAGATCCCAAATGTTGAGTACACTGACGCTGATCGCGTTGCAGTACTAAGTGTTATCAAAGCGAAGTAATGCTACTCGTTGGGCTTGGAAATCCAGGACCCAAATACTCCCTTACCCGACACAATGTCGGGTTTATGGTTATAGGCCAACTTATCAATGAACTCGATGCAAATAGACTTGCCTCTTCCTCCTTTAATGGAGAACTCTACAAAGCAGATACAAACTATCTCCTAAAACCACTGACATATATGAATCTCTCTGGAGAGTCTGTTGTAAAGGTTGCAGACTATTTCAAGATAGATACAGAAGATATCATCGTTGTTCATGATGATCTTGATCTGCCATTTGGTTCACTTCGTTTTAAACGTGATGGAGGACATGGAGGACACAATGGTCTTAAATCAATAGATGCACATGTAGGCAAAGAGTATATTCGTATTCGTATAGGTATAGGAAAGCCAGAGCGAAAAACAGAAGTTGCCTCTTATGTATTGTCTGATTTTAATCAAGAGGAGCAAAAGCATCTCCAAAAGATTATCATACAAGCAAGTGATGCTGCCAAAGAGCTACTCAAAGGTGAAACACTTGAAAAGGTAACAAGCCTCTACTCGATTAAAAAACCAAATTTTTAACTCTAATTCGCTACAATTTTCTCTAAAATACTCTAAAGGCAAAGATTGTTAGCATTTCGATATGTATTGATCCACTATATGAAGTTTTTTATTATAATAGTTGGAGCACTTTCACTCTTTCTTGTTGGATTTGACTATATGAGCAACGCCAGCAAGATTTCAAGCTCAGCAAACTTAGTGCTTATCTATCTTGCTTATAAGTCTCTTTTTGCTATAGATATGCTTTTACCTCTATCACTTATCTTTGCTATGATAAGCACAAAGATAAGTCTTATCCGTTCTAATGCACTGATAGCATTTTATTCACTAGGATATAGCAAGATGGATATCCTCAAACCTTTTATCGTTGCATCAATGGGGATAACTATGATCTTTATCTATCTACATACCCTTCCACGCTTTGCAAAAGCCAACGAAATGGCAGAAAATATCAAAGATCACTCCGAATACCTCAGTCCAACTAGAGATCTCTTTTTTATATACAAAAAGCAGTATATCTACTTTAGTAAGCTTCTTCCACTACAACAAAAAGCAGTTGGCGTAAGGATCTTCCGACTAAAAGATAAAAAACTTCATCAAGTTATCATTGCAAAAAGTGCATTTTATAAAAATGGTGCATGGCATATCAAAAATGCTGATATTATAACAAAACCTGATGATTTTACTTTTGATTCAAAAGGTATCAAGGTAACTCGCTCAAATGATGTAATACTGCTTGAAGGATTTCGCCCAAAGATACTTGATCAAGTCTATGAGGGTAAAGCCAACTATACTATTTTAGATGCTTTTGAAGCACTCACGCTCCTTAGCAATCAAGATATAAATATCGACAAGATCAAATCAGCTATCTATAAAAACCTCATCTACCCTTTCTATGCACCTTTACTTGTGATTATACTCTTTTTCTTTGTCCCAATTAGCAGTCGTTTTCTTAATGTTTCTCTTTTTAGTTTTGTTGCTATTGTCTCTACGCTACTGATTTGGGGAGTGCTTTTTATGCTCATGGAGTTAGCAAAAAACAAAACTATTTCAAGTGAAGTTGGTATCGTTTTGCCTATTTTTTTACTCTTTATAGTTGCACTTACACAACTCTATCGAAATAGAACCTGATCATAAAGGGCTACTGCAAGTTGCCCTTTATTACAACTAAGTAAGTACTAAAGCAACTCTATAGGCAATAAATGCCATCACATATGCCGTTATCGATGTAAAGACAAGGAGATAAAAGAAGTACTTGATATGCCCTGCCTCTTTGGTAAAGACAGTTGAAGCCGCAAGACATGGCAGATAGATCATCACAACCACTATAAATGCTATAGCTGATGGAAGTGGAATCTCTTTAGAGATACGATCTTTAAGTGAGACTGCATTCTCATCGACATTGTTACCAAGTGAGTAGAGCACGCCAAGAGTTGAGACTACGACCTCTTTTGCTGCAAGTCCAGCTTGTAGAGCGACATTCATCTTCCAGTCAAATCCTAAAGGCTGAACAAGTGGTTCACTTAGTTTGCCTATGCGTCCTAGATAGCTCTCTTCAAGAAGCTTCTCATTTAGCTGATTTTGAAGTTCTATCTTTTGCTCTTTATTTGTCGTTTGTGCTATCTTTTGGGCAAAATCTGCTTCAAGTGCACTATCTTTTGGATAGTTGCTCAAAAACCAAATAAGTATCGTCGCTCCTGCGATAAAGGTTCCCGCTTTTTTAAGATACATCCAAGTTTGACTGTAAACACTGTGCCATATAAGTTTAAAACTAGGGTTTAAGCACTTTGGCAGCTATAAGTCCTAAAAGTGCACCAGAGATATAGATCGTAAAGAGCACTGTTCCTGCCATATCTTCTGGAAAAAAGGCACCGGCAAAAAGGACATAGATCGGAAGTCTTGCACCACAACTCATAAAGCCAATGATAAAGAGTGTAAGGAGTCTATCTCGCTCATTTTTTAAAATCCTTGCACTCATATAAGCTGGGATCGAACATCCAAAACCAGTTACAAGAGGGATGAAGCTCTGCCCATGCAGACCAAATTTGTGAAAGATACCATCAAGCAAAAAGGCAACCCGACTCATATAACCAGTTGTCTCAAGAAGCGTGATACCAATAAAGAGCATAATGATATTTGGAGTAAAGAGCACAACTGCTCCAACACCGCCTATAAGTCCATCAACAACTAAGCTTCTGATATCCTCGTTTTGGATGGTGCCCCCAACAACATCACCAAACCAACCAAAAAAGGCATCGATATACTCCATAGGTACAGCCCCAAGCTCAAAAGTAAGCTGAAAAAGCGACCACATAAAAAATAAAAAGATAGGTATCCCAAAGAGAGGGTGGATCAGGATATCATCGATCTTCTCAGTTAATGTCTTCTCTTTTTTTATCTCTTTGATCTTTACCGTTTCAGCCAATATCCCACGGATAAAACTTGCATACTCCTCGGCAAACGCCTCTTTGATATCATCGGTATCATGATGTAACTCTATATGGCGTCTTCCTTCAAGCACTACATTTTGTAGCTCAATCCAGAGTGGATCTTTTCGTATCATATTGTAGATATTTTCATTACCCTTAAGGAGGTTGATAGCAAGATCTCGTAGAGAGTAGCCAAGCTTACAGTGGTGGTTTTGTAAAAATGTGACGATATTTTCTATCTCCTCTTCCACCGCTTCACTAAAGACAAGTTTAGGTTCTACTCTCTCTTTGTTAAAAAGCTCTATAACCTGTTCTAAAAGAGTCTCGATCCCCTCCTTTGTAGCTGCGGAAGTTTTTACACACGGTACGCCAAGGAGCTCACTCATATAGCGTTCATCTATCTCGATCCCCTCCTTTTTTGCCTCATCGCTCATATTGAGGGCTATAACTATCTTTTTGCTAAGTGTCAAAAGCTCGGAGGTAAGCTGAAAATTTTTCTCTAAGTTGGTTGAGTCTACAACATTGATAATAATGTCATAATCCTCTTTAAGTAAAAAGTTATGTGTTACACGCTCCTCTATTGTATAATTAGCCAACGCGTAAGTTCCAGGTAGATCTATAACAGTAAAGTGATACCCTTTGTAGTCAAATAGTACCTCACTCTTCTCAACTGTTACTCCAGAGAAGTTACCAACATGCAAATGAGCGTTGGAGATGGAGTTGATAAGCATACTTTTGCCTACATTTGGTTGTCCAACAAGAGCAACCTTGATATGCTTTGCGGTAACAGGACAAACTTTTGCCTCGTTATTCATATCCTCTCAACCTCAACTGTTTTTGCTTCCTCTTTACGAAGTGCTATCTTCATCTTACCTACTTCGATCTCTATCGTATTTTTTGCAGGAGCAACTGCAAGGACGCGAACATCGGCCCCCTTTATCATCCCAAATGAGAGAAATCTATGCTTTAGTGTAGATGTCGCATGAAGTTTCTTCACGACTGCCCTATCACCTATATTTAAATCTACCAAACTCATCATCTACTCTCCTAAAAAAATCAAAAGTTATAATCTATTCTTGCTCTAAAACGGTTAAATTTTATATCACTATCTGCTTTATAGTGGGTAAATATAGCTTCTATCTGCCACTTTTCATCTTTATTAAATGTGTAGATAAAATCATGCTCTTTGATTTTTTTAGAACTTTTAGCAGCCTCCATATAGCCAAATGCATACTCAAAAGAGCTATAGAGTTTTGGGGCATCATACCCCAAAGAGCTTCGCGTCATCACTATATCCTCTCCTGGACACAGCTCACTCGCAGCAGCGATTGTCGATTCATCCAAGCTTGTAAAGTAAGGCCCGCCGCCAAAACCATTGGTAACACTTTTACCCTCTTTGACATCTGCATAGTTTGCGGCAACACCCACAAAAAAATCATCAAAATGCCCTATCAGCATCGCACCATAGACACTTCCATCAACATTGGATGCATCCTTTTGGTTTATAAGTGCATATTGCAAACCATAATCAAAATGAAGCATATCATCAAAACCATAAACACCGCTAATCTCGCCATAGAAAATATCTGCCATCTTATCAATAGAGTGCACCCAAAGACTCGCTTGGCTCTCATCGGCATAGTTATAGGCAAGTGAAGCACCTATCATCCCTTTGCCACCCTCTACAAGCTTTTTAAACTCATTTTGAGAGTTTTCTTCATCTTGAGAGTCAAATCCTGCCCATCTTTGCAGATAAAAGAGTTGTGATGAGAGTCTATCCTTATAGTCCATTTCAGCCCAAGCCCCCTCGAAACTGTTTCTGCTTATGCGTAAGTCATCACTGTTGGCAAAAGGCATCTCCACAACAAAACGCCCGACTTTAGCCTGAAACATCTTCGAGTCATAATCCAAACTCGCTTCAGCCAAATAGGCATAGGAGCTGTTTTGCACACTTAAAAAGTCGTTTGCTCTTTTGTCGGTATCATATAAAAAAGGAAGATCCTGTGAAACATAAGCAGCAACATTAAAGCCAAATCCCTTATAGGTTGCACTTTTGATCCCCACGATACCGCCGATTGCAGAGCCGAAACTTTTCGTAACCTTACCATCTGCTTCTGTGAGATCATTTCCTATATACCCCAGTCGAATCTGCCCATAAGCATCGGCATACTTAAAAACCGTATCAAAATCACTTGCCTCTTTTGGAAGCTCTTTAACGGTTACTACACGCACACCACCTTTCATTTTCTGATGCAAAAGCCCAATGGAGTTTTTTTTCATTGTTTTTTGTTCTATTTGTATTTGATTTGTTTCATTTAAAGCAACGATCATCGCTTCCATATTTTTTACCTTTTTTGATTTATATTCTCAAAATTATAGTCATCTCAAACTTATATAGTGCTTAATAATGATAATAGTTATCAGTAACAATCTATATTTTTCAAACTTTGCTACAATTACAGAAAAAAGGCAATAAATGAGAGACTTTCTGTTCCAATCCACCTCACACTTCAACCTAGCAAATCTCTTTACGATGGTAAATATAACTGCTGGACTTTTAGCCACCTATTTTATCACTCAACACAACTTTACCCTAGCTATCGTTTTGGCGTGGATAGGTGGAGCTTTTGATATCTTCGATGGCAAGATCGCCAGAAAATACAACCTCTCAAATGAGTTTGGTATCCAACTTGATAGCTTTGCTGACTTTTTAAGCTTTGTACTTGTACCTGTCTTTTTGATCTTTGAAGCGGTTTACTCCGATCTTGATGGCTTTATGCTTATCCTTGCTGGTATAGCCTCCATCTACTATGTCATCTCTGGACTTCGACGCCTTATCCAGTTTAATATCAATGCCGATGCAGGAAGTGTGGAGAAGTTTTTTACCGGAGTACCAACTCCTCTAGGAGCGATCCTACTCTGGCTTGTCTATCTTGCAAATGCCTATGCTCTTATACCGGCTTGGTTTGTTATGATAGCGATGGTTACAATAGGCTGGAGCCTAAACTCCAAACTCAAAGTACCACATCCTTAAGCTTAAATTTTGCTTATTTAGCTATACTTGCACATCAATTTAACGAGTGTTTTTTACTCAAGTCGTGTGTTGTGTGAAGTGTAAACTTTTGACTATGTATTGCTTTTAGAGTGAGAAATACTCAAAAAGGTAATCAATGCAAGAGAATGCACAAACAAAAACATTTCAAGACTTAGGTCTAAAAAAGTCGATACTAAACAGTATCCAAAGAGCCGGTTTTACAACTCCTAGTCCTATTCAGGCTGAAGCTATCCCACATATTCTTCAAGGTAAAGATCTTGTTGGTCAAGCACATACAGGTACAGGTAAAACTGCAGCCTTTTCACTTCCAGCACTTAACAACATGACACTAAAAGATGGAGTTGAACTTTTAGTTATCACTCCTACACGTGAACTTGCAACACAAGTGAGTGATGAGATCTACAAGTATGGTCGCGATATCGGGGTTAAAACCGTTACGATCTATGGCGGTAGTTCATATAGAAGACAACTCGATCTTGTAGAGCGTGGTGCTCATGTAGTCGTAGCTACCCCAGGACGCCTTCTTGATATCCTCAAAAAAGATATGTTCAAAGAGTTTGCTCCTAAGATGGTAGTACTTGATGAAGCTGATGAGATGCTTGATATGGGATTTTTGGATGATATCAATGAGATCTTTACCTATCTTCCAAGTGACAGACAAACACTCCTCTTTAGTGCAACGATGCCAAAACCTATCAAGACACTCGCAGAGCGTATCTTGCATGAACCTGTTTTTGTTAGTATCACCAAAGGTGAAACGACAAATGCAGATATAGAGCAGCTCTACTATGTCATCGAAGAGAGTGAGAGAGATGCAGCTATCATCCGCCTTATGGATAGCGAAAAACCAAACAAATCAGTTGTCTTTTGTCGAACAAAAAGCGAAGTAGATCGACTAGCAACTGTTCTTACATCAAATGGTTATATCGCAAACGGTCTGCATGGAGATATGGAGCAACGCCAAAGAGAGGCGGTGATAAAAAGCTTCAAAAATGGTGAGATCGATGTACTAGTTGCAACAGATGTTGCAGCACGAGGTATCCATGTTAATGGTATCACCCATGTCTTTAACTATCATATCCCATTTGATCCAGAGAGCTATGTTCACCGCATCGGTAGGACAGGTCGTGCCGGAACAAAAGGGAAGGCTATAACACTTCTTACTCCACTAGAGTTTAAAGAGCTCAAACGCATCAAACAAAAAGTAGGAACAAATATCGAACTAGCTTTTGTACCAAGCAAAAAAGATCTCAAAGAGCAAAATAAAGAGGCAGTTGTCAAACAGATACTTGATCAACATATTTTTGAGGAGGCTCCGGCTATACTTGATATGCTCAAAGAGGAGATAGATGAAGAGACAATCATCTTCAAACTCATATCTATGGTACTTGATAAAAATAGTCTCAAAGGACCTAACCATATAGGGATACCTCAAGAAAAACTAGCCTATATCTTAGAGAAGATGGAAAGACGCCATAAAAATGGTGGCAACAGAGGACGCGGTAACTACCGTGGAGGTAGTAGAAATCGTGGTGGTTCTCACCGTAGAAACAGAGAGAGAAACCGAAGTAGAAGCCGACACTAAACCCTCTTCTATGCTATAATCCCTTTTAAAAAGGGGATAGCATATGATCATCTTTCAAAATAAGCACTTCTATATAGAAGTTGAACCTAGCACACTTCCATGGTTAAAGATTTTTACACAAACTCCCTATAAAGAGCTTACAGATATGCCAAAAGAGCTACGCGATCAACTATGGGAGATCTACTATATCATCGAAGAGGTGATGAGAGACTATTTTCAGCCAGATAAGATAAATATGGCAAGTTTTGCAAATATGCTCCCACGCGTACATATCCATGTTATCGCACGATTTAAAGATGATGCCTACTTTCCAAACCCTGTATGGGGAGAGAGACTAAGAGACGATAAAGTTATAAAAAAGGATTTTGAACTATTTTACAAAGAGGTTGCAAAAAGAGTAGAAAGAGTCAAATAGTCCCAAATTTTGGGACTTTCATATATGCAAAATCAGCCTTCAAAAGGGGCAAAAGGAACAAGAGCACTTCCCCATGTAAGCCCTCCACCAAAAGCATCAAGAAGCATCATCTCACCCTTTTTAAGACGACCAGACTCATAAAGATCATTGATAGCCATTGGTATAGAAGCACCTGATGTATTGCCATACTTTGCAACTGTAAGAACGATCTGATCCTCTCTCATCTTGAGTGCATCTCCAACTGCTTTGATGATTCGATAGTTTGCCTGATGAGGAACAAAATGCTCTATATCCTCACTTTTGATATTATTTACTTCAAGTATATCTCTAACATCCTGAGTTAGTGTACGCACTGCAACTTTAAATGTTTCATTGCCCTTCATCTGCATATAACATCCTGCAGCCTCTTTATCAAGTGCATCATGAGCAGAACCACTTCCACCATTTGGAGTCATCAACAAATCAGCATAGTTTCCATCACTTGCTGTATGGATATCGACGATAGCCTCTTCTTTATTGTCGGTTGCAGTGATAACTGCTGCACCAGCACCATCTCCAAAGAGGATGCAAGTTCCCCTATCTTCATAGTTTGTTATAGCTGAGAGCTTCTCTGCACCGATTATGAGGACATTCTTTTTCATACCACTTTCGATAAATGCTTTAGCGATTGAAAGAACATAGATAAATCCTGTACATGCTGCCGATATATCAAAAGCCATTGCATCTTTTATACCTAAATTTGCACTAATGATCGTCGCAGTTGAAGGCATACAAAAATAATCAGGAGAGATCGTTGCACAAACAACCATATCGATCTCTTCAGCTTTTACTCCAGCACGCTTAAGTGCAATCTCTGCTGCTTTTGTCCCCATATCGCTCGTTTTTTCATTCTCTTTTGCGATATGTCGCTCTTTGATACCTGTTCGCTTTGTGATCCACTCATCAGAAGTATCGACCATCTTCGTTAGATCTTCATTTGTAAGTACATCCTCAGGAACATAAGCACCTATAGAACGAAAAGCAGCATATGGCATCGTTTATCCTTTATTTTGTAACATTTCAAGACGCTCTACGATATGTTTGTTCACACCTGTATCAACATAGCGTATCGCTTGATAGATAGCATTTTCTATCGCTTTGGAGTTGCTCTTGCCATGACTGACGATTGCACACCCTTTTATACCTATGAGTGGTGCTCCACCAACCTCAGCATAATCGATCTCTTTTTTCAGTAGCTTAAAGACTTTACGCATCAAAAGTGCCCCTGTTATAGCTATAGGAGACTTACGAATATAGTCTTTAATAAGCTGACTTATGGTAGAAGCAACACCTTCACTTGCCTTAAGAACAAGATTTCCTACAAATCCATCACAAGTTATGACATCACAACTACCATTAAAGATATCACTACCCTCGACATTGCCTCTAAATCCAGGGTACCCATCAAGTATCTTAAAGGCAGCTTTTGTAAGCTCATTCCCCTTTGTATCCTCTTCACCATTAGCAAGAAGACCTATAGAAGGAGTTTTTATCTTAAGCATATCTTCGGCATAACATCCACCCATCACAGCAAACTGTGCCAAGTGTTCTGGTTTTGAGTCCACATTTGCACCCACATCGAGTAAAACAGAGCGTCTTCCTATTTTTGTCGGCATCAAAGTAACAAGAGCTGGTCTAAGTACTCCTTTGAGGCGTCCTAGTCGAAGCGTTGCAAGTGTCATAGTCGCTCCACTATGCCCAGCTGACACAACCCCATCAGCCTCACCACTCTTGACAAGTTCCATCGCTTTATAGATGCTTGATTCTTTTCGCTTTATAGCATCAGTTGCTGCATCCTCCATAGAGATAACATCATCAGCTTCAACTATAGAAATCTTATCTCTATAACTTTGTGGTAACAGAGGTAAAATTTCATCTTTTCTACCTACTAGTATAGGCTTGAAGCGCTGCTTTTTTAAAGCTTTTAAACATCCTTTAACGATTGGTTCGGGACCAAAGTCCCCGCCCATCGCATCTATTGCGATTGTAACCATTACTTACTTATACTCACCAGTAGTAGGGTTAATGCGGTGTGGCATTTTGTAAGTGCCATCTTCAGTTTTTACCGGTCTAGCAAGTTTTATCTTGTAGTGTGTTCTTCTTTTTGCTGCTCTTGAGTGTGACACTCTTCTCTTAGGTACTGCCATTTTATATCCTTTCTTTTATATTTTAATCTTCACCCATCTCACAAAACTCACAACAGTGGTAATCACTCTTGATAAGTTCTATCTCTGAGTTAAGAAATTCATCAACATCAAATTGACCATCTTTGGCCTCTACAACATCAATCATGGAGTTTTTTTCATCTACAAAAACTCCATCACTTATATAGAGTTTAAGTTCTTCATCCACTTCAAGATCGAACTCCTCTGCACAAATAGCACACTCTGTTGTAAGTGTACCACTTAGCTTTGCATCCATCAAAATGAGCTTCTCTTTATCATACTGTAAAAAACCTTTCAGTTTGATTTGATCTTGCTCTTTTTCGAACTCAAAAGGAGAACGCCCAACTTTTCTTAAAGTGATTTTCATAAAAAACTACGCTATTTCTCTTTCTGCAAAGAAAAATGCTATCTCGATTTTTGCATTCTCAAGACTGTCACTTCCATGAACCGCATTTGCATCGATATTCTCAGCAAAATCAGCTCTAATAGTTCCTGGCTCAGCCTCTTTAGGGTTTGTTGCACCCATTAGCTCTCTGTTTTTTGCAACTGCATTTTCACCCTCAAGTACAGAAACAACAACAGGACCACTTACCATAAAATCAACAAGGTCATTGAAAAAAGGTCTCTCTTTGTGCACTGCATAAAATGCTTCTGCATCTTCTCTGCTTAACTGTACTTTTTTTGTTGCAGCAATTCTAAGACCATTACTTTCAAAACGATCAAGTATTTTACCGATAACACCCTTTGCAACTGCATCTGGTTTAATGATTGATAGTGTTCTTTCCATCAATTCTCCTATATATATGGGCACTTCCACATATGTTTTTATATTCAAAAAAAGCATCTGGGGAAGTGCCCTAAAGTTAAATGAGCGACATTATAGCAAATCTTTAATGTAATAAAGTTTAAATGAAAGAAAAAAGTAGATTTTGTTTAAGAAATGGAAAGAAAGCACCAAAAGGTGCTTTTATAAAAGGGAACTAAAGACTACTCTACCACTGGTTCGTGGTTAGCTCTTTGCTCATCAGTGATATCTTCTCTATGTTGTGGAGATGGTCCAACTTCATCCCATACGATACAACCTTCAGTTGGACAAGCAGTTGCACATGCTGGTTCATCATGATAACCTACACACTCAACACACTTATCTGCATATACATAGTAGATCTCTTCTCCAGTTGGGTTATCATCCTCATCAACGATCGCCTCAACAGGACACTCATCTATACAAGCACCACAGTTTATACAAGTATCTGTAATCTTTACTGCCATTGTTACTCTCCTATTTAAATTTATACAAAACTATATCCAAAGATTTTTAACATTAGCTAAAAATCAAAACCAAAAAAGAAAAAAGTATCATATAGTAACATGAAGCTACATCTTAGTATCTTTTTTAAAGTCCAAGATAGCTTTTTATCTGCTCTACTTTATCTGTTTTTTCCCATGTAAATTCTGGTAACTCACGACCAAAATGTCCATAAGCTGCAGTTTTTCTATAGATAGGACGAAGAAGATCCAAAGACTCTATGATCCCTTTAGGAGAGAGATCAAAAATCTCCATCACACACTCCTCTATCCTCTTCTCTTCTACTTTTGCCGTGCCATGTGTATCAACCATTATCGAAACAGGTTTAGCAACGCCTATAGCATAAGCTACCTGTATGGTTGCTCTATCACAAGCACCTGAAGCAACAAGGTTTTTAGCAACCCATCTAGCAGCATATGCTGCACTTCTATCCACTTTTGTAGGATCTTTTCCACTAAATGCACCACCACCATGAGGACAACTCCCCCCATAAGTATCGACGATGATCTTTCTACCTGTTAGTCCAGCATCACCTTGTGGTCCACCGATAACAAATTTCCCAGTTGGGTTGATATGATAGATCGTATCTTCACTAAGCATATCTGATGGGATTACCTTTTTGATTACCTCATTGATAACATCCTCGCGTATCTTCTCTTGAGAAACCTCTGGTGCGTGTTGTGTTGAGACTACGACAGTTGTTACCGCTACTGGCTTATCACCTACATATTTTACAGATATTTGTGCTTTGCCATCTGGTCTGAGATATGGAAGGATCCCCTCTTTACGAACCTCTGCAAGTTTTTGAGTCAAGCGGTGTGCATAGTAGATAGGAAATGGCATAAGCACATTTGTCTCACGACAAGCATATCCAAACATCAATCCCTGATCTCCAGCACCGATCTCTCCACCTTCTTGATCAACTCCCTGATTGATATCAGGAGACTGCTCTCCTATACCATTTAAAACTGCAGCAGAGCGATAATCAAATCCATAAGTAGCATCTGTATAACCGATCTCTTGTACCACTTCACGTGCGATCTCTTGCATAGGTGCGTAAGCGTGTGTTTTTAGCTCTCCAGCTATCACACAAAAACCATTTGAGACAAGCGTCTCACAAGCAACACGAGCACTTTTATCATGCTCTATTATATAGTCCAGAATCGCATCACTGATCTGATCAGCCATCTTATCAGGATGCCCCTCTGTTACAGACTCCGAAGTAAATACATACTCTTTTTGAGTACCTTCTGTCATCGACTTTCCTTTTTATATAGCTTGCCATTATATTGACTGATGGAAGTATAGCGAAAAAAATTTATGGATAAAGAAATCATTTAATTTTTAAGAAATTAGCACATACGAAATAACACTATCCTTATTTTATATCATTTCAAAGATAGTTGAAAATTTTTTGCCCCTAAATAGTCCAAAAATGAACCTATAAGCTCTCTTGATATTTCTTAATGCCTAAAATGATGATGCGTTCTTGATCTTCTTCAATCTTGTAAGCAATTGTGTAACCTTTATATATCAAGTCTCTTATATGTTCATCATCGAAGTAGATTGACTTTCTACACTTGTAAGGCATCGATGGGATATCTTCTATCAGTCTCTTAATATCTCGCTTAAACTGATTAGCTCTGTTTTTACTATCTTGAGCGATATAATCCCATATCGCATTAAACGAATTGATAAATTTTGGACGATAAATTATCTCCATTTTTTTAGTTGCTTGTATGTTTCTCTATTTCTTGCCATACTTCAGCATGACTTAGCAACTTGACTTTACCACTCTCTACCTCATCAAGTGCCTCTTGAAAGTAGGCTCTATTCTCCTCAAACTGTTTCTTAGCCATAACACTTTTTAGATACTCATCAAACTTTGATTGCATATCTATACCTGCATCTATAAGCTCTTTGTAAAGCTCATCTTGGATATTGAGAGTTACTTGCATAGTAAGCACCTTGATTTTTATCTGATGTAGTATAACACAATATAACTTAGTGTAAAAAAGATTTTTGGATAGATATTAATCATTGGTGGAGGTGTGCGGAATCGAACCGCAGTCCGAAACCAGGTTGCTATCGGCGTCTACATGCTTAGAGAGGTTGATAGATTTAACTCAGTTTCGCTCAACCTGCAAAGCTACACTGAGCGAGTCTCTAAAGGTTCATCATCTGTGGAGACACACAGATGATATAGCTACAAAAAGTGTGATACTCTCAAAATCGCTGTCTATGTAGCCTCAAGCGTGAGAGCAGCCCTTAGATTAAGGTTAACTTACGCAGCGTAAGCGTAAGCAGGGCGATAATTTGTATTGTTTGCGTTTATTCGCATTTGGGCCGTATAACGGAGTTGCCCAGTCCGACATGCAACCGATAGCTGCCTGATCCCGTCGAAACCAAGTCACCCCCATTTGTGGAGTTGGTTATAGGAAAAAGGAAGCCTTTTTCAAAGAACAGTGTTAGTTCTTAAACTAACTTTAATATTAGACTTCTTGCAAAACTATACAAAGATATGAGAGGTAGAAAAAAAGGTGAGATTGTGAAAAATCTTTTTTAAGGCGTAGCCAAAGCTACGGTGATAAAAAGTTTTTTGCAAGATTGCCTCTTCGGCTACGCCAAAGAACATCTGCCTTGATTAAATCGTTTCTCTTTTTGCTCATACTTCGTATAGTTTTGCAAGAAGTCTATTATAGCAAAAACAGTGGCTTATGGCAAGGATTTTACAATCTCTTTAAAGAGATTGCCTCTATGAGCATATGATTGAAACTCATCCAAACTTGCAGCTGCTGGAGAGAGAAGAGCTACTTCATCCATCTCAAGAGCCTTATCGATTCGGATGATAGCATCTTCTAGATTATTACACTCTGTAAACTCTATGCCAAAATGCTTTGCCTTTGTAGAGAGGCGTTTTTTATTAGATCCTATATGGTAGGTATGGATATTTTTATCACAAAGATATTCAAACAGTGGGCTAAGATCTACTCCTTTATCATCTCCACCAAGGATTAGATGGATCTTTTTTGACTTGTAGCGTTCTAGTGCCGATAGAGTTGCATCTATGTTGGTAGCTTTTGTATCATTGACCCAAAGTCGCCCTTGTCCATCCCTTAGCTCCTCTTGACGATGTGGCTCAAGTTGAAAACTATCCATACGATCATAAGAGAGTCTCTCAAAGAGGATCTTCTCTACTGCCAAAGCCAAAAGAGCATCAAGCAAAAATGCCCCCTCAAACCCTACTCTCTCCTGCTCTATACCAAAAAACTCAGCCAACTCTTCTGCATTTTCATAGCCTATAAGCATAGCTTGAGTTGGATAATCCATATACTCTTTAGGTACGATCGCTACATCTCCCTCTTGCATCATAGCAAGTGGTTTAAGCTTTGCCTCTACATAACTCTCCATGCTTCCATGCCAACTGATATGATCTGGTTTTATCGGGAGCAAAACATAGATATCTGGTTTTGCTTCATATGTATAGTGAAGCATAAAGGAGCTTGTCTCAAGGATCCAAAGGGAGGCATCTTGTGGTAGGTTTGCAAGAGGGGTGCCGATGTTGCCCCCTGATATGGCACCTCTTTTTTTCAAAAGATGCTCTATCATCTGTGTGGTAGTTGTTTTGCCATTTGTTCCACTTACCCAAATAGAGCGAGGCATAACAGAAGCAAAGTAGTCATACTCACTTTTAAGATTTTGTGCTTTTTGTATCAGAGGATTTGTAGGTGCTATACCTGGAGAAGGGATCTCAAGATCGCTATAGAGCGGTTCAAACTCAAATGCAGGTCGTACACTGTATCCCTCTTGATCCACAAAAGGCTTATGACACTTATCATCATAGAAGGTAACTCTCTTAAACTCTTTAGCAAGTGCCTTGGTTGTTTTACCATACCCAAACAGGGAGACTCTTTGCATCATAACTACCTTATTTTTAGCGTGATAAGTGCTAAGATATTTGAGAGTATCGCCACCATCCAAAAACGCACGATGATCTTACTCTCAGCCCACTTTTTCATCTCAAAATGATGATGAATAGGTGCCATCAAAAAGATCCGCTTTTTACGAAGTTTGAAACTCCCTACCTGTAGGATAACTGAGAGTGTCTCTATCACAAAGATTGAGCCTATAAGCAAAAGAAGTATCTCACTTTTAGAGACAATAGAGAGATACCCCATAAAGGCTCCAACAGTTAAAGAACCACTATCTCCCATAAAAACCTCAGCCGGATAGCAGTTATACCATAAAAATCCAGCAAGTGCACCCATCATCGCCGTTGCAACGATCACAACCTCACCTACATTAAAATGGGGTAGCAGCAAATAACTACTTAGCTTCACATTTCCAGTGATATAGATTATGATAGCAAATGTCCCAAACGCAGCAATAGATGGAACAGTTGCCAGTCCATCAAGACCATCTGTAAGATTTACGGCATTGGATGTTGCAACGATAACAAGAGCCCAAAAAAGTGGTGCAAAATAACCCATATCAAAGAGTGGATTTTTAACAAATGGGACATAAAGTTCTGTATTAAAACCACCAAGCAAACAGAGATAACAGGCAATCACCCCAGCAAAAATCAACTGCAAAGCCATCTTTGTTCGTGCCTTAAGACCTGCTAAGTTCTCTTTTTTTGTCACTTTTGCATAGTCATCCCAAAAGCCTATAAACATAAAAAGCAAAAGTGTAAGTATAGCCCCCCACGCAAAAAGATTAGAAAAGCGTATAGTCAAAAGTGAAGCGATAACTGCACTACCGACAAAAACAACTCCCCCCATCGTTGGGGTTTTTGCTTTTTCTTGATGACGCTGTGGTGCCCACTCATTGATAGGCTGTGTTGAGGCACTTTTACGAGCCCACTTTATAAAACGAGGCATCAAAAAGAGTGTCAAAAAGAGTGCGATAAAGAACGAAACTCCAGCCCTAAAAGTGATATATCCAAAAAGATTGATATCAAAAACTTCATGAAGATAGTATAACAAACAGTTTCCTTGAGAGAAAAAATAATTTTTAAATCGCAATTATAGTATAATCGCCCAAATCTTTTATTAAAAAGGAAAACAAATTGCCTAAAAAAGCGATTCTTGTTATTACCGATGGTATAGGTTTTTGTCAAAAAACAGAGCACAATGCCTTTTTTCATGCAAAAAAGCCAACATATGACAAACTTTTTAAAAACACTCCCCACTCTCTTATCGATACTTATGGACTAAGTGTTGGTCTGCCAGAAGGGCAGATGGGAAATAGCGAAGTAGGACATATGACATTAGGAAGTGGTCGTATCCTCTATCAGGATCTTGTTAAAATCTCCCTAGCACTTCAAGAGGGAACTTTAGAGAAAAATGAGATCTTTAAGGAGCTTCTATCATCAAGCAAACGCCTTCATCTTATAGGACTTATGAGTGATGGTGGAGTACACTCCCATATCGATCATATCATAGGTATCGCAGAGATAGCGGCCAAAAATGGTAAGAGAGTCTTTTTGCATCTTATCACCGATGGACGCGATGTAAGTCCAACCTCAGCAACAAAGTATATCGAACAGATCAAAAAACACACTAACGACAACATCACCATAGCCTCTTTGGGTGGTCGTTTCTATACTATGGATCGTGACAATAGATGGGAGCGTATCGAGAAGGGGTATCGTGCCATCGTTGAAGCAACTCCAAAAACAGACCTCACTCCAGAACTCTATATCGGCGAATCCTACCGACAAGGGATCACAGATGAGTTTATCGAGCCTGTTGCCTTTGAACCATATGAGGGGATGCAAGATGGAGATGCAGTTTTAACGGTGAACTTTAGAAGCGATCGTATGCGAGAGATTGTTACTGCCATAGGTGATCCAAACTTCAAAGAGTTTGAGAAAAAACCACTCAAACTCCACCTTGCAACCATAACTGAGTATGACAAGAACTTCCCATATCCAGTTATGTTCAAAAAAGACACTCCTAAAAACACTCTAGCTGAAGTTATCGCCGATGCAGGTCTTAACCAACTCCATACTGCTGAAACAGAAAAGTACGCTCATGTAACATTTTTCTTTAATGGAGGTATCGAAGAGCCAGTTAAAAATGAGTCACGTGTGCTTATCCCATCACCTAAAGTTAAAACCTATGATGAAAAGCCTGAGATGAGTGCTCCAGAGGTTGGTAAAGCAGTACGAACTGCTATGGATGAGGAGTATGACTTTATCGTTGTAAATTTTGCAAATGGCGATATGGTTGGACATACCGGAAACTTTGAAGCCGCTATCAAAGCAGTCGAAGCAGTTGATAAAGAGCTTGGGCTTATTTTAGACAAAGCAAAAGAGAAAGGCTATGCTCTTGTACTTACGAGTGATCATGGTAACTGTGAAGAGATGAAAGATGATGAGGGCAATATCCTGACCAATCATACAGTCGGAAAAGTGTGGTGCTTTGTAGAAGCTGAGGGTGTAGAAAAGGTAGAAAACGGCGGTCTAAACAACATCGCTCCAACAGTGCTTAAGCTAATGGAGCTTCCAATCCCTCAAGAGATGGATAAACCACTTATATAACAAAAAGGAGAAGAGATGCAATTTAGCGGAAAAAATGTTCTAGTAACAGGTGCAAGTCGTGGTATAGGTGCCGAGATAGCAAAAGTACTTGCAGGATATGGTTTAAAAGTATGGATCAACTATAGAAGTGGAGCCCAAGCAGCAGACAAAGTCAAAGCCGAGATAGAAGCCGCAGGTGGTCAAGCTGCCGTTATCGGTTTTGATGTCAGTGATGAAACAGCATTTGTCGATGCAATCAAAACGATCATAGATAGTGATGGAGAGTTAAGCTATCTAGTAAACAATGCAGGGATTACCAAAGACAAACTTGCACTTCGTATGAAGACAGAGGAGTTTATGGCTGTAATCAATGCCAATCTAACATCTGCATTTGTTGGATGTAGAGAGTTTTTTAAAGCTGCAAGAAAGAAAAAGTTTGGATCAGTTGTCAATATCGCAAGTATCGTTGGAGAGACTGGGAATGGCGGACAAACAAACTACTCTGCTAGTAAGGGTGGACTTATTGCTATGACAAAGAGTTTCGCTATCGAAGCAGCGACAAGTGGTATCCGATACAACAGTATCACTCCTGGTTTCATCGCTACAGATATGACTGATGAACTAAGTGAAGATATCAAAAAAAGCTTTACAGACAAGATCCCGATGAATCGCTTTGGAGAAGCAAAAGAGGTAGCTGAAGCTGTAGCCTTTTTACTAAGTGATCATGCAAGTTATATCACAGGAGAGACACTCAAAGTAAATGGCGGAATGAATATGGCTTAAAAGCATTTAAGCTTTTCTTTGCATTCTTTTAAGCTAATTATGTTACAATTTCGAGAATCTATATTAAAGTACAGGAGCTATAATGGCAGTTTTTGATGATGTTAAAGAGGTAGTAGTTGAGCAGCTTAGCGTAAGCCCAGATGAAGTAAAAGAGGATTCTAAATTTGTTGAAGACCTTGGTGCTGATAGTCTTGATGTTGTTGAGCTTGTAATGGCACTTGAAGAGAAGTTCGATATCGAGATCCCAGATGATGAAGCAGAAAAGATCCAAACTGTGAAAGATGTTATCGATTATATCGAGTCTCACAAGTAGTCTCTTTTAGAGTCTATAACCCGCTTTTTTGCGGGTTTTTTTATTTTTCTATTTTTAATAGTTCACATATCTTGTGTGTATGTTAATTATTAAAAATATTTTACAAACAAATCTTTAAAAAGAATGATGGAGTATTTTATGAGAAGAGTGGTAGTTACTGGTCTTGGTATGATCAATGCTGTTGGACATGATAAAGAGAGTGCTTTTAAAGCGATGTGTGCAGGAGAGTGTGGGATAGACACCATCACTCTTTTTGATATAGAGAAGTACAGTGTCAAAATAGCAGGAGAGGTCAAGGGATTTGATCCTGCTACAGTTATGGATCCAAAAGAGGTCAAAAAAGCGGATCGCTTTATTCACCTTGGGCTTAAAGCAGCTCATGAGGCGATAGAGGATGCTGGATGCGATGCACTTGATAAAGAGAGATTTGGTGTGAGTGCTGCTTCTGGGATCGGTGGGCTTCCGGCTATAGAGAAAAACTCCATCATTATCGAAACTCGCGGTCCTAGACGCATCTCTCCATTTTTCATCCCTTCAGCACTTGTCAATATGCTGGGCGGATTTGTCTCTATCGCTCATAGTCTTAAAGGACCTAACCTCTCAAGTGTTACTGCTTGTGCAGCTGGGACACATGCCATTGGTGAAGCTTGTAAAACCATCATGCTAGGTGGTGCAGATGCTATGCTAGTGATCGCTGCTGAGAGTGCCATCACAGGAGCTGGGATCGGTGGATTTGCAGCAATGAAAGCACTCTCTACAAGAAATGATGATCCAAAACATGCCTCAAGACCATTTGATGCAGGGCGTGATGGCTTTGTTATGGGTGAAGGAGCTGGAGCACTTGTACTTGAAGAGTATGAGAGTGCAAAAAAAAGAGGGGCTAAAATCTATGCGGAGATTATAGGATTTGGTGAGAGTGGCGATGCAAGTCATATCACAACCCCTAGCCTTGATGGTCCAGCACGAGCTATGAAAGCAGCTTATGAGATGGCAGGTCGTCCAAAGATCGACTATATCAATGCACATGGGACATCCACTCCTATCAATGACAAAAATGAGACTGCAGCGATCAAAGAGCTTCTAGGTGGCAAGGAAAACTGTCCACCAGTAACTTCTATCAAAGGTCAGATCGGTCACTGTCTTGGAGCTGCTGGTGGGATCGAAGCTGTAACTACTCTAATGGCTATGAGAGATGGTATCATCCCTCCAACGATCAACTATGAGACTCCAGATGAGAACTGTGATCTTGACTATGTACCAAATGAGGCAAGAGAGGCGAAGATTGATGTTGCTATGAGCAACTCTTTTGGATTTGGCGGTACAAATGGTGTCGTCATCTTCAAAAAAATATAATAAAAACATAGGATACAAAAGTGGCTACCTATTTAGATTTTGAAAAGAAGATCAAAGAGATTCAAGAGAGCATTATTGCTGCAGAGGTGCGTCGTGATGAAGCCGCAGTAGAGATACTCAAAAAAGAGCTCGACAAAGAGGTAGCCAAAACCTATAAAAACCTCACTCCATATCAAAAGCTCCAACTTGCACGCCATCAAGACCGTCCTTATGCACTTGATTATATCAATATGATCATGGAAGACAAATATGAACTCCATGGTGATCGTCACTTTCGTGATGATCCAGCTATAATCTGCTATATAGGTTATATAGATGGTCAAAAAACAGTCGTCATTGGAGAGCAAAAGGGACGCGGAACAAAAAATAAGATCCGACGCAACTTTGGTATGCCACATCCAGAGGGGTATCGTAAAGCACTTCGAGTAGCAAAACTTGCTGAGAAGTTTAACCTCCCACTTTTGATGCTTATTGACACTCCAGGAGCCTATCCAGGTTTAGGAGCAGAGGAGAGAAACCAAAGCGAAGCGATCGCACGAAACCTCCTTGAACTCTCAGAGCTAAACATCCCAACTGTCTCGATCGTTATTGGAGAAGGTGGAAGTGGTGGTGCTCTTGCTATCGGTGTAGCTGATAGACTTGCTATGATGCGTTACTCTGTCTTTAGTGTTATCTCACCAGAAGGGTGTGCAGCGATCCTTTGGAATGATCCAGCAAAAGTAGAAGCAGCCACAAATGCCTTAAAGATAACAAGTGATGATCTCAAAGAGCTAGGTCTTATCGATGATGTGATAGATGAACCACTTATCGGTGCACACAGAGACAAAGAGGGAGCTGCCAAAGCACTCAAGGAGTACTATCTTCAAGAGGTAGCAAAACTAAAAGCTCTCAATACTCAAGAGCGTATGGAGCAACGATATAACAAACTCACTTCTGTTGGAGCATTTAAAGAGTAAAAAGAGGTTTAAGGAGTAGTCTTAACCTCTATACTCTCTTCAACACTTGCCATTGGATCAAATTTTGGTCGTTTTAGTCTCTTGCCATTTTTACTAAAGGCGATGAGATCCTCTACTGTTTTTACCTCTTTTGGGAGATTTTCTAAACTCTTTACAAAAAGTCTATAGGTTGTTATCACATCACTCATCGCTCTATGGTGTGTTGCTTCTGGATGCAGATGTAGATAGTCGTTAAGGTACTTTAATCCATAGCGATATGAAGAGATAGTACGCTCAGCAAGATCAATCGAACATAGAGCTCTGTTGGTAAGCGGTAGCAGTCCTATCTGTTCAAGAGAACCTGAGATAAAACGATAATCAAACCCAACATCATGTGCTACAAAAACTGCATCTGCTAAAAAGAGACGAAACTCCTCTAGCACCTTTTTCAGTTTTGGAGCACCTTTTGTTATATGAGTACTGATTCCTGTTATATCTGTTATATGAGGATTGATCTCATCACACTGTACAAGCGACTCAAAGCGATCGATTATCTTTTTGTTCTTAACTTTAAGTGCGGCGATCTCGATGATTTGATGCTTATCTAGTTTACTTCCATTTGTTTCAATATCAACGATACAAAATTCCGCCTCTTCTATAGGAACAAACTTTGTACTAAAATAGTAGAGTGCATTTTTTTTAACTAGTTCAACCCCTTGTGATCGAAGTAGTTCAAGAGCCCCCTCTACATCATCCTCATCTATCTCTCTTTTGAGTATCTCATAACTTAAACCTTTCGTAGAGAGACGCGAAATGCTCTTTTTGGAAAAAGGAAGATTACTATTTGGCATTTGCTATAAACTCTCTAACTTTTTGAGGATCTTTCATCCCTTTACTTACCTCAACACCACTACTAACATCAACTCCATAAAAGCCATATCTTTTAACCTCTTTGACATTGTCTGGATTGAGTCCACCAGCTAATATAATCTTTGAACACTCCACTTCATCAAACCACTCTATATTGAGTCGTTTACCACTGCCTCCATACCCCTCACAGTAGGCATCAACAAGTCGATACTCATCACTATAACACAAAAGATCCTCTCTTTTTTTTGCTCTTATAACCTTAAGATGAGGCGTTTGAAGCTTCTCATAAAGAGTCTCTTTAGCCTCAAAATGTATCTGAGCAAGTGTTGCGTTTGTAAAGTTGCAGATCCTATCTATCTCCTCTGCCTCCTCATTGACAAACAAAGCGACCTTCTCTACAAAGGGTGGCAAACGCCTAATAATATCTCTTGCATCCTCTGGAGTGATATATCGAGATGAGGCTTTATAAAAGACAAAACCCAGTGCATCAGCACCCGCTTCTATAGCTATCATCGCATCTTTATAGGAGGTTATACCACAGATCTTAACACGCACATCTAAACCTTTAGAGACTCTATCGCCTCTTTGTAGGAGCTATGCCCAAAGACATAACTCCCAGCTACTACAACATCCACTCCAGCCTCTTTTAACTCAACTACATTGTTGGCTTTTACACCACCATCAACCTCTATCAGGCACTCTGGATTAAGCGTATCTCTCATCTTTGCAAGGCGTCTAGCCTTTTTGATCACACTTGGGATAAAGCTCTGTCCACCAAAGCCTGGATTGACACTCATAAGAAGCACCATATCCAGATCCTCTAGCAAAAACTCCAAAGCCTCTGGTGGAGTGCTAGGATTTAAAACAACTGCCGCTTTAATACCATAAGACTTGATCTTTTGGATAAGTCTGTGTGGATGCTTCTCCTCTTCGATATGAAAGGAGATATACTCAGGTTTAAGCGGTGCAAAAAGCTCAACAAAAAAGCTATTATTCTCTACCATTAGATGCACATCCAGTGGCTTTGTCGCTACCTTTGCGATACTTTGAACAACTACAGGTCCTATGGTAAGATTTGGTACGAAGTGACCATCCATTACATCTACATGAACAAGATCACATCCAGCATCACATATAGCTTTTATCTCACTTGAAAGGTTGCCAAAATCGGCAGAGAGTACACTAGGAGCTACTAACATCAAACATCCTCAATTTTTTTTGCAATCTTACCTCTACCTCGTTAAGAAGAAACTGAAATACTCCTCATCAAACCAAAGATCAACCTATACCCCTTTTTTCTCCCCCTCCTCTAAAAGTAAAGTTTTAACCAAACTTTTAGAAATCTCTATTGCAAAATTTGGGTTTAAGAGTAACTTTTGCTTTTGTTTGCTATAATTCGCCACTTTTAATCTCTTATAGATATAGAGAAAAAACCCAAATAAGGAAGCTACAATGGCAAGAAGATGTGCTATAAGCGGCAAAGGCCCAATGAGCGGGAACAATGTTTCTCACGCAAAAAACAGAACGAAGCGTCGTTTTTTACCAAATCTTAGAACTGTTCGTATCACACTTGAAGATGGAACAAGAAAAAAGATCAAGATCTCAGCAAAAGAGCTTCGTACACTTAAAAAGAACGCATAAGTTCTTTGATCTAAAAAGAACTTAATCGATGAAGAGGAATCTTATAGAAAAGATTCGTGACTTTCTTCACTGGGAGGTTGCTCCCAAACCTGACAAAAGAGTGATGCCTTCACTCTACCCTTACCTCAAAGCCTTCAGATTACCACTTGTTCTTACTGTTATCATTATGCTTATTGGCACTATAGGCTATATCATAATCGATAACATGAGTTTGATGGACGCTATCTATCAAACTGGAATCACTTTTACAACTGTTGGTTTTGGGGAGATAGCCCCGATCTCACAGCTTGGTAGGATTTTTACTATCACACTCATTATTACCGGCTTTGTCATCTTTTCTCTTGCAACCGGTATCTTGATCAATGAGATAAACAAAGGCTACATACTTACCGTTCTTAAGGAGCGACGCATGTTATATAAGATCGCTAGACTTAAAAAGCACTTTGTCGTCTGCTATCACAATGACTACACGCTTGAAGTTACCAAAGAGCTTCGAGCCAACCATATTCCCTTTGTTGTTATAGATCCTCGCGAGGAGATAGAGGAGTGGGCAAAGGAGCATAAGTATCCATTTTATCTTCATGCTGAGCCACACTCAGAGATAAGTATGCTCAAAGCACATCTTGCATCAGCAAAAGGGATCATAACTCTCTCTGACTCTATCAGTGACAACATCGCTATCATCGCTTCGGTACGCCTCTTTGAAAAGGAGCATTTTGTACCACACCCTTACTATATCATCTCTGCAGCTGAAAACCTCAGTGATGTTGAAAAACTAAAAAAACTAGGAGCAGACACTGTTGTAAGTCCTACCAAGCTTACTGCTCAACGTGTTAGTGCCGTTGCCTCAAGACCCGATATGCAAAATCTTCTCGAAGAGTTTCTCTATCGAAGTGATACCCCTCTTGCGATGGAGGAGATCATCATACCAAAGTATAGTTGGGCAGTACTTAAAAAGCTCAAAGAGACCCACCTAAGAGAGATAACAAACACCTCAGTAGTAGGGATAACCAAAAAAGATGGCAAGTTTATCTCCATGCCAAAAGGAGATACGATCATTACAAGCGAGTCAAAGCTTTTAGTCATTGGCAACCAAAACGGAATACGAACCGCACGCGATCTTCTTCGCAAACGAATCAAACCAAAAGAGTTAAAATATGTATAAACTAACAAAACTACAAGATGGTATCTGCAGTGCAGATGGATTTTTTGCTGATGGTATATCTGCTGGGCTTAAGCCTCAAAATGCTCTTGATATGGCGTTTGTCTATAGCGACACGCTTTGTGATATCGCCGCTAAATTTACAACCAACAAGATGCAAGCTGCACCTATTCGCCATTTCAAGCAAAAAGGGGAGTTTCAAACAAACTTTATCCTTATAAACTCCAAAAATGCAAATGCCATGACAGGAAAAGCAGGTATAGAGGATATAGATGAGATCCTCTCCTCCTTGTCACAAAACTTTAAGGAGATCATCAATCCAGTTATGAGCTCTACAGGCGTTATAGGGGTTAGACTCCCTAAAGAGAAGCTTCTTAGTGGTCTAAAAAAGTTCAACCTTTCTAAAAAAGAGCCACACAACGCCTCAAAAGCCATCATGACAACTGATACATTTGCAAAAGAGATAGCTTACGAAATAACGCTAGAAGATGGCAGTAGCTTCCGCATCGGTGCTATGGCTAAGGGGGCTGGGATGATCAACCCTGCTATGGCGACGATGCTCTGCTTTATCGCTACTGATGCCAACATCCCAAAAGAGGATATGCAAGAGCTGCTTGATCAACTTACCCCTATAACTTTCAAC
>FPHB01000048.1_pt1 | contig 43551 bp, 43 predicted proteins | sample 1057301 | NCBI WGS metagenome assembly FPHB01 (sample SAMEA4473311, study PRJEB15554) | hydrothermal vent metagenome | biome: marine basaltic hydrothermal vent biome; feature: marine hydrothermal vent; material: water | place: Pacific Ocean | collected 2011-06-14/2011-07-23 | depth 1155 m | reverse complement strand
AAGTAGATAGCAAAGATACCCTTTTGATCTCTTTTTGGTAATGGCATCGATAGCTCTCTTGTAGGTTTGTATCTGCTTTTTGTGTTCGCTATGAAACTTTTTTGAGCTTTTATAATCCACGATGATGTAGCCATCTTCATTTTTGATTAGTAGGTCGATGTAGTAGAGATTTTTTTTGTATTTGAGTGGTTGCTCTTTTGTGTAAATTGCCCCATTTATAAGCTCTATAAATGCTCTGTTTTGTACAAGATTTTCTACTCGATGTACGATCTTTTTAAGTTCATGCTCCTCTAAAAGCATCCCATAGCGGTTACGAAGTGCCTCAAATGCCTGTGGGATATTTGCAGTATCAAAATCCTCCAGCATCTCTAACATATAGTGAAGTCCCAGCCCAAAGTGGATGGAGTCAAGCTCCTCTTTTGTATCCTCCCTAAAGCCTCCTAACAGATCACTTTGTGAACCATAGTAACGCTCTATAAACTCCACTGCCTCTCTTTTAGTCTCCTTTTGGCTCTTTTGATTTTTATCCTTTGCTTCTAGGTCTCCTCTGCTTTGCTCGTGAAGATCTAAAAGATCAAAAACACTCTTTTTTGGTTTTGCTATAACAAAAAGGTTTCGTTTTGCTCGTGTAAAGGCGACATAGTGAGCATTGAGACTATCTTCATCTCGGAGTTTTGCAGCTCTTTGGAGTGCTTTTGCATAGCTTTTATCTAGCTTGTCGCGTCCCTTGATGCGTAGATACAACCCCTTTAGTTCAATCCCTTCATAGTCAAAGATAACCATCTCTCTAGCAGGTGGTATCGCACCTAAGCGATCGATAACGATCACATGCTCATACTCCAGTCCTTTGGATTTATGCACAGTAAGGATGCGTATCCCCTTGGTTGCTCCACCTAGTGCCTCTGTTTCGATCCGCTCATAATTAAAAAGAAGTGATTCAACACTCTCATACCTCCCAACTGTTTCCAAAAAAAGAAACAGATTAAAATCTGGCAAAAAGAGTTCATAGCGGTTGATCGCATCTTTGATAATCTTTAAGAGTGGTACTTTGTTAAAGTCAACAAAATCGATCTTCACCTCTTTGCCTATAAGTGCAAAGAAGTTCTCCTTAAATATCCTCTCTTTAAAGTAGAGATACTTCAGATACTCAAGAAGTGCTCGTACCCCTCTTTGATGGATAAGTTTGAGTGTTGTTTCCGTAACAACATCCAAACCCTTTTTGGTTAGATACTCCTTTAGAGTCTCCCCATCAGCATTGGTATAACAAAGGAGTGCTATATCACTTTTGTCTGCCCCAGCTTCAAGCAAACTCTCTATCTTTTTATAACTACTCTCTAAGATATCATCACTACAAAGCACCTCAACATAACCACCATCTGCTCCCTTTTTGACACTTTGATCACTATATCCCTCTATCTTCTCTCTAAAGGTATCATTTACAAACTCAACAACTGCTTTTTGGCTTCTGTAGTTGGTTGTTAGCTTCTCTATCTTTGTGTTGTTGATGCGTGCAACCTCTTTAAAGAGTGAGCTAACCCCACCTCTGAAGCGGTATATAGACTGCTTCGTATCGCCTACAAAAAAGAGACTCCCCTCCTCTTTTGTCCCTTCTCCAGAGAGTGCCTCTTGGATAAGCGGATGGAGGATCTCATACTGAAGGATACTTGTATCTTGAAACTCATCAAGAAGTATATGCTCTATCTGTGCATCAAGTCGAAAGTAGAGGAATTGGTTATCAATACTCTCACGCATTATCTCATAAACAAGCATCGTTATATCATTAAAACTTACCTCATTTTCTACTTTATAAAGTGCCTGTTTTGCACGCTGATAGAGTTTAGCAAGATCTAAGAGTGAGGCAAAAAAGCTCTGCTCTTTTGCATCAAACCACTCTAGAAGTATCGCATAAAGCTGACTTAAAAGCGTATCAAGCTCTGGTGTGTAGCACTTACTAAAGGTTCGATACTCCAGTGTCTCTCGACCAAACCAACTCTTAGAGAGTATATCCTCAAAACGCTCTATAACAAAAGCATTTTTTGCATTTTTGGATGCACTCTCTTGGGAGTCGATGATAGTGTGCATCTTTGATACGATCTTGATAGCCTCTTGCTCCAAATGCTCTTTTTGTCTATAAACAAAGCTAAAATCAGCCAACTCCTTGGACTTGATATAGAACTCATCAAGCAACCCAAAAAGATCAAAAAGTCGCTTTTTGGACTCTAGGCTGAGTGTGATAAGTTTGTTGTTGGCATTGCCTGTTTTCACCTCTTTTAGAAAACGATCAAGAAGTTTTAACTCATGCTGTGTTGAAAATGTCTCAAAATCTGGCATCAAAGAGACATACAAAGAGAACTTGCGGAGGATTTTTGTAAAGAAGCTATCGATTGTCATGATCTTTGTGTGTGATTTTAAGAAGCGACGAAGGATCTCATCTCTCTTTTTTAAAAGTTTCTCTTGTTCTATCCCTGTGTTTTGTGCTATGGCTCCTAGTTCATCTCTATGCTCAAGCTCTATAAGAGTTGTCATGATACGCTCTTGCATCTCACCAGCAGCCTTGTTGGTAAAGGTAAGTGCTAAGATCTTTGAGGGATCAGCCCCCATAAAGAGCAGACTTAGATATCGCACAACAAGCATAAAGGTCTTGCCACTTCCTGCACTTGCCTCATAGGCTAGATTTCTCTCAAAACTCATCAATCTCTTCCGCATATCGTTTTATACTCGCAGTTGCTACACAACTTCAAGTCATCACACAACTCAACCTCAAAACTCTTTAGCTCACGCAAACTATTTAGATGCTTGTGCAAAAGTTCTAGCTTTTGCTTAAAAAGAGCTTCTTCTACAACTCTCCCCTCTTTTAGATCATAAAAAGCTACACTCTCTACATCCCCTAAGCTACTAGCTAGTAAATAGTAAAACTCCAGCTGAAAGTCGGTTGCATCCTCTACACTGTTGGCATTATAGAGCTTGAGCGAACCGCTTTTATAGTCAAGCACCTCTAGCTTCCCATCTTGACTTTTATCTATGCGATCGATCACTCCATGGAGTCTGAGTCCTTGATACTCCCTCTCTATAGGTTCTTCGCATCGATAAACGCGTTTCCCCATACCAAAACGCTTCATCTCTTCATCACAAAACTTCTGAAGTCTCTTTTTATAAAGCGATATCTGAAATCTCTCAAGCTCACTTGCCCCACACGCTTCATCAAGTCTTTTTGAGAGTTCATAACAAAGAGTATCTCTATCTTCAAAGTGGCTTCTATCTCTATAGAGTGCTTTGAGAGCTTGATGGAGTCTCTTGCCTATCTCCCACTCTTGAGGCATATCTTTTGGAATCTCAAAGTTTTGGATAGAGGCGATATAGCGAAGATAGAACTTCTGTTTACATGATAAAAAAGTTGCAAGTTTGGAGTTAGAGAGTTTGGAAGTGCTAAAGTCATATGTAACGCTAAAGCTTTGATGCTCTTTTTGGCTTTTTACTCCTCTTCTAAAAAGAAGCAAGGAGAGTGCATCCTCATCTATCTCCTTTGGGCAAGAGACTCCTAGCTCCTTTAAAAAGCGTGAGGGAAGTTCACTCTTGCTTTTAACATAGCTGATACAAACCTCTTTTGTATTTCTAAAAAGTGAGGTATAGTAGTGCTTTTGCAACTCCTCTCTATCCTCAGTTGTTGGCAGTCCCACCCGCTTTCGTAGAGCACTGTTTAAAAACATATCCTTTTGGATCCGTTTTGGGACATTTGCATCATTAAAGTCAGGGATGATAACAGCATCAAAAGTTACTCCTCTTGTCTCTAATACTCCCATAACTGTTATCTTACCCCCACCTACATCATCAAGTGCTCTTGCTCCGACTCTAGAAAGGAAGATCGTTAAAGCAGCTTTGAGTGTCAAGGAGTCCATAAAATCTAGTAACTTTTTAAAGCGATAGATCTCCTCTTGAAGGATACGCCTCTCTTGGTTTGATTGTGCATACTCTAAAAAGCTCTCCAGTATATCTGCTAGATCCACTTCACTCACACTTTTCTTATAGTGACTAAAGAGTGCTACAAAGAGATCATCCCCATAGCGTTCCAATCTCACCTCATTTTCCACACTCTCCTCATCAAGTGCATCAAGAGTTGCTCTTATCTTTTGATAAACAAAGCTCTCTTGCATACTTTTACCCATAGCAAAGTTAAAGTTCTGCTTCTCATCAAAGAGTTCAAGAGAACTTTTTAGGTTCTCATTTGGAAGTATCACGGCAATCTTTGAGGCTTCATACCCCTTTTGGATATACTCAAAGATCTTCTTTTTGATTAGTGCGACTTGAAGCATTCCACCTGAGAGTGCATAGAGTTCTATATTTGACTGCTCTTGTGTAGGGTCTTGCTCTATGATAGTTCTAGATTTTAGATCAAGTAGATAGTTATATCCACTCTCAAGCTCTATGCCAAATGCTTCACCTATCCTTTGACGCATCTTTACATTATAGCTATCTGTAGAGATGCGTAGAAAAAGTGGCGTTATTTCGCTTATCTTTTGAAGTAAAGAGAGTTCAAAATTTGTAAAGATACCACTAGCTTCAACTTCGATTACTCCAGCTCTTTTTAGATAGGATTTGTTGAGTTGGTAGTAGTTAGGTATCATAAATCTATCACAAACCCCATGCTTTAAGCATAACTCCTCATAGCGTCTTTTTAGCTCTCTTAGTATCTCGATATGCTCCTCATACTCCCCATAGAGATCAAACTCAGCTATCGCCTCTAACGGCACCATCTCACCACTTAGCTCCTCCAAAAAGCCAAATATATAGGAGGCATTTTTAGTAAAGCTATAAAAATTTCTCTCTATCTTTAGTTTTTTAAAGTTTGAGAAGTTAGAAGCCTGAAGCAGTAAGATAGTTCGCGTATCCTCATCAATAAAACGAAGATCTTTAATGAAGATGCTTTTTTGAAGAAACTCTCCCATCGTGATATAGTTTGCTATAAGAGAGTTTGAGTATGTTAGTAAGCGTTGGCGAATGCTTCTTGTACTAGGGAGTACAACAGTTTTTGTACTCACGCTAGAACTCGATTATCTTCTTTTTGCGAGTATCTGTTTTTAGGTTATAAAAGCGAGTCTCTTCCCCTGCTTTTACCTTCAAGAGTAGATCCCATCGACCCTTTTTAGGTAGATGGATATTTTCATATATATAGTGTCCATTTTGGATTTTTGTTGGACTGAGTTTTATATCTTTAGCATCATTTACCGGACGAGAGATGATAAGATCAAACTTTGCATCATTAACAGGCGTTCCATCTTTTTTAACAAGCAAATAGTCAAGTCTGGCATTTGCATCCTTAAGATCAAAATCAACCAATTTTAGTTCATACTTCTTATCAAATGCTATATTTGCCTCTAAGATATCATTGATATTTTCATCAACATTTTGATACCTACTCATATAAAGGTTGCTCTCTGTGATATCTGCCTTAAATGTTTCTCTGATCGTCCAGTATCCAAGCATCACTACACCAAAAATCGCCACAGCAATAAATATAGGCCACTGTTTTCCACTTTTAAACATCGTTTTTTTGCCTTTTATGTTTTAATCGTATGCGTATATATGCAACTATAGCATACAAGATAAAACCATAGAACAACACTTTTAAAATGGCAAGAACATCTTTGTTGGCATTACCAACATCATGAGAGAGTTTTACTCCTTTTGATGTTGCTATCTGACTTGTTAGATCAGCATAGCCATTAAAGATAGCTGCTGCATACTTGTTGATCGTATCTTGCTCTTTTTTTGATTTTTGTGCTAAAAGTGGGATGATAGAGCCACCATAGTCACTTACAGTCTCTTTAAACTCCTCCCAACTATGAGTAAAAAAGAGTGCCATAAAGAGTGACTGTACATATGAGGCAACAGGGGAGAGGATCTGTTTTTTATCAAACAATTTGTATAAAGAGTGAGGTTTAGCCAAAATATCAACCTTTTGATCCAATTCACTAAAAGTTAAAAGTACTGTTGGCTCTTTAAACTGATCGGCGATACTCTTTTCATACTCAGAGATAGTTTGATCTTTAGGCAACTTTTTAAGCATAATAACACGCACAGCAATGCCTGTCTTATCATAAAGCTCTTTCCCTAAATCCTCAATCTCTTGATGAAATCTTTGATTGTGTGTTATCTCGTCTTTATACAAATAGTTTGCATTTAGTGCTGAAGCAAGGAGTGTAAGAAGTGTGAGGGCAAGAAGCCCTCGAAGATTTCGTAACAACAGTTTACCCTACAAAAAGGTGATTTGGAGTTACAACTGCATAGAGAGTATAAATCGCCATTATTACCAATGACCATCCGATTATTTTTTCCATATCTTTACTCCTTACTGTTTAACTATATGATAGTACTGTGCATTTTCTTTACTAATTGGTTGAAGTTTTTTCTCATCAATCTTATAGTAAGTCGTTGCGTTATTTTGTTGTGCACCTATAGCTTTTACAGTCAAAAAAGCAAGGATACTTAGTAACAAAGCAGTTGCTATAAGCATACCTGTTACACCATGTATGCCAAAAACACTTCTATTTTCATTCATAACTACTCTCCTTTACTAAGACTGATGATATATGCTGCAACAGCCTCTTTTTGTTTTTTGTTAAGGATATCAAATGCAGGCATTTTACCAATAGCACCTCTTTTACCATGAGCTAGAACATTTGATACTAGTTCAGTAGTAAATTCTCTGATGTTTGGAGCTACACTAGGCATACCTCTACCATCAGCACCATGACATCCTGCACAAGTTCCAGCAAAGATATCAGCACCAGCACCTTTGAAGCCATTAGCGACATAAGAAGCTACAGTTTCAATCTCAGCATCAGTTATAAGTGCACCAGTATTTGCATTAAAGAGTCCATTGCGATCTGGCATTGGCATCTCCATACCAAGAAGATGGTTGTTTGAACCATGCTTGATTACATACTCAACAGATTTTTTCTCGATTCTTTGGTTAAGGTTAGCTGCTTTACCATCCATACCATCAGCATTGATACCATGACATACAGTACAGTTAGCAAGGAAAACTGACTCACCCATCTCTACAAGTCTGTCACCTTTGATATCAGCATACTTAGCTTGGAATTTAGAGTTAAGCTCTTTTACCTCTTGATTATACTGACCGATTTGACTAAATGCATTGACTGGATAACCAGCTATAAAGTACCACATACCCCAGATGATAGTACCCATAAACATTACAGCCCAACCCATAGGCAACTCATTTTTATACTCACCGATACCATCCCAGTTCTCTTCAGCAAGTTCACCAGATGCTCTATCATTTTGCATCTGACGAACATACTTCACAACAACCCAGATCGTAATAAGTGCAATCGCTATCGCACCCAATACCGCCAATGTATTTACGATATCTCCGTTAAGACCACCTTTTGTCGTTCCTACTGCTAGATAAGTAGCACCTAGCAAGAAGACAGAGAGGATTCCACCCCATAGATAAAGCTTGTTCATATATCTCTCCTATTTCTCTTTCTCATCTGACTTGGACTTTACAGGAGTAGAGTCCAAATCATCATCAAGTGCCATATTTGCATACTCTTCATAATCTACGCCATCTGCTGACTTTCTCTTTGTATAGAGGTGATAGATATATGAGTATAAGACTATCACCAAAAAGAGTATCAAAAAAAAGTAGGCATAGGCTGAAAAAGTATTAATATCCACCTCTTCTTTTCCTATTTCAAGCTGTTAAGATATGCTATAAGTGCAACGATCTCAGGGATCTCACCTTTAGCAACCATATCTTTAACATCTTTGTCTTTCATCTCAGCAGCAACTTTTTTTGCCTCTTCAAGAGCCATTTTGTGTGCTTCATCAACAGAAGATGGAAGTTTTACAACTTCAGTACTACCATCTTTCATAGGAATTGGTTTATTATATGGAACACCAAATACTTTGTTTACTGTGATCATCTCAGCATATGCAGTATCAACATCTGCTTTGTTAGTAAACATCCATGGATACCCTGGCATTATAGAACCAGGAACAACAGAAGCAGGATCTTTCATATGGTGCTCATGCCAGTCAGTTGTTCTATAGTTACCAACTCTGTGAAGATCTGGACCGGTTCTTTTAGAACCCCAAAGGAATGGTCTATCATACGCATACTCACCACTTAAAGAGTAGTGACCATATCTATCAGTCTCTGCTTTAAATGGACGAATAAGCTGAGAGTGACATGCATTACAACTGTTTTTGATATACACTTGTCTCCCTGTTAGCTCAAGGATACTATAAGGCTTCGTACCGATAACCGGTCTAGAAGCCTTTCCAAAATCAGGAATAATCTCAATCAAACCCGCAAACGCAACAACAACAAATACACCTACCGCAAAAAGAAACGGTCTTTTTTCTAACCAATGAAACATCTACATTTCCCCCCTTTCTTTTATGCACCCATAGGTGATGCGTTTTTGAGTTCAGACTCTTCAACAACTCTACCTGCAGTTGCAGTTTTGTACATGTTGTATGCCCACATAATAACACCTGTTAGATAGAGAAGTCCACCAACTGCACGGATAGTGTAGTATGGGTGAAGAACTGTTACAGTATCGATAAATGAGTAAGCAAGGTTACCAAACTCATCATGTGCTCTCCACATCATACCTTGAGTGATACCTGCAATCCACATAGATGAGAAGTACAGAACAACACCGAGTGTTTGGATCCAGAACTGTGCATTCATCAAAGATCTTGAGTAGATCTCTCTTTTAAATACACGCGGAGCCATATGATAAAGTGCTGCGATGATCATAAATCCAACCCATCCAAGAACACCATCATGAACGTGACCAACGATCCAGTCAGTAAAGTGAGCGATAGCATTAACTGATTTGATCGCTTGGATTGGTCCCTCAAGTGTAGAGAACATATAGAATGTAGAAGCAAGGATCATAAACTTAATAAGTGGAGAGTTTGCAACTTGTTGCCACTCACCCTTCATAGTAAGAAGCATATTGATCGCTGAGCCCCAAGAAGGAAGGATCAAGATAACTGAGAAGACAGATCCCATAGTCTGCATCCAATCTGGAACAGTAGAGTAAAGAAGGTGGTGACCACCAGCCCAAAGATAAACAAACATTAATCCCCAGAATGCAAGGAGTGAAAGCTTGTAACTATAAACAGCTTGACCAGACTCTTTTGGAAGGAAGTAATAGATCATAGCGATAATAGGTACAGTAAAGACAAACGCAACCGCATTGTGTCCATACCACCACTGAACAAGTGCATCATTTGTTCCTGCATACATAGATACAGAGTGATACCATGCACCAACACCACCAGAAACAAAGTAAGTAGGTACTTCCATGTTATTGAAGAGATAAAGCATAGCAACACCGATAAATGTCGCGATATAGTACCATACAGAGATATAAAGAGACTTCTCTCTTCTTATACCAATAAGTCCGAAGATACTAACACCCCATAGCACCCATACAACAACGATAGCAACATCGATCGGCCATTCAAACTCTGCATACTCTTTTGAAGTTGTAACACCTGCAAAAAGTGAAACAACAACGGCTGCAACACCTAAAACATAAAGCCAAAAGTGAAGCTTACCGATAAACATCAAAAATGGCGACTCTGCCATTGATACCTTAAGCACTCTTTGACCAACATAGTACCATGTTGCAAAGATACCACTCAGTGTAAAACCAAATGCAACTGAGTCTGTATGTAATGGTCTTAGACGACTAAAGTTTGTGAATTCAGCAACACCTGATCCCAAAAGTGTATTTACACCAGGAAAAGCAAGTTCAAGTGCCAAAATAACACCGATAGTCATACCAACAATACCTAATACAATTGCCATAAACATAAACATTTTAGCAACTGTATAGTCATACTCTAATGGACGATTCTCCATATATAGCCTCCTTAAAAGTTCGAGCAATTCGTCTAACAAATGTTGTGATATCTCTACTCTTTTTATTAAAAAGTTAGAGATATCACAAATTAGACTAATTAACGACATTATAATATCAGTTTAAAAATTTAATAACTCTTAATTTATAAAAAATGTGAGGATTTTTTAATGCAAATGTTACTTTTTTTAATTTATAACTTTTTAAGTTTTAGGTTGAAGGGTTACCTGCTTGAAGCAGGTATTTATTATTTTTGAAGAAGAGAGAGAAACTCTTTAAAGATATAGCGTGACTCTTTAGGTCCTGGGCTTGATTCTGGATGGTGTTGAACAGAAAAGATAGGTTCATTTTTATACTTTAGCCCCTCTATCGTTCCATCAAAGAGATTGGTATGTGTTACTTCTGCTATCTCAGTGATAGAGTCTGGAACATTATAGTTATGATTTTGTGCTGTTATTTCTACCATTCCCGTTTGGATATTTTTTACTGGATGATTTCCACCATGATGACCGAACTTAAGCTTAAATGTCTCATACCCATGAGCGATAGAGAGAAGCTGATGTCCAAGACAGATACCAAACATAGGTATTTTTGCCTCTATAAGCTTTTTGATCTTTGCTTGTTCCTCTTTAAGTACTAGTGGATCTCCAGGTCCATTGGAGAGAAAGACACCATCGATCTCTCCCTTTTTATATCTATCTATCAAAACCTCTGCATCGAAACTATTTGGTACAACCTCTACCTCTATACCAGCAGAAGTAAGTTCATTAAGGATATTTCGCTTTACTCCAAAGTCGATAGCTACGATCCGAGCCAAAGCTTTTGGAGCCTCCTCATATCTATACTCTCTTGCATTATAGACACTGCTACTATGCACATATGGCTCTTTTGTACTCACCTGATCGATGTAGTTGATCTCTTCGATGCGTGGACTTTGGCTTAGCATCCTCGCTAGTTCCTCTTTATCGCTTATCTCAGTCGATGCGATCATCATCATCGATCCCTCATCTCGAAGCATCTTTGTGATAAATCGAGTATCCACATCACAAAGTCCCATTACATCATATTTTTTGAGAAAATTCTCAAGCGAATCTTCAGCTCTAAAGTTGGAGTAGCGTTTTTGATAGGAGCGAACGATCATCCCTTTTGCCCATGCTGCTTTACTCTCCATATCCTCATCATTAACGCCGACATTACCTATCTCTGGCATTGTAAATGTTACAAACTGCCCAGCATAGCTAGGATCACTCATGATCTCTTGATATCCGCTCATAGATGTGTTAAAGACGATCTCACCTACCTCTGTTTTTTGGGCACCAAAACTTTTTGCTTCAAGAAAAGTTCCATTTTCAAAGTAAATATATGCTTTTTTCATTAGTCAAGTCCTCGTTTAACCAGCTCCTCTTTATAGAGTTTTTCATAGAGTATCTCATACTCATCTGTTCCTGGTATATACTTTCTTTTATAGGATTTTATCTTATCAACAACTGCATAGTGTAGTTCACTATCTTCAGCCACAAAGGAGGTGATGGCATTAAAGATGATATTTTTGATCATATTTTCTGCCACATCATAGTTGATAAGATCCTCTTCATACAACTCATCTAAAATCTTATGCGAAAGATCGCTAAATCGCTCCTCATAATCAAGTATCACCCCAAACTCTGGAGCAAGTCGCTTCTTGATCATAAAAAAGAGTTGCCTCTCATCTGCAAGCATAAACTCGATATCCTCTTGATGCTCAGAGCAGATCTCGTTTGCTTTCTCTTCTAAAGCCATCTCCTGCTTTATATTTTCGATAAGGATCTTCTCAACTGCAGCAACAACAGGATCCATCCCCTGCGTAAATGTAACAACTCCACTTTTGCCAAGTTCGATGGCAACTTTGTTGGCTATATGTGGAACAGCTTTGAGTGTTAGTTTCATAGCATGACTCTTTTTTGCGATATTTTTTGCTCTAAGTTATGCCATTTTACTATACTTTAGATTAGAACTCTATTAGCTAGATCTATTTTGCCAAAAGTTCTGTCAATTTGGATGCCTTTTTAGGATCCATCTTAGATAAAATCTGTCCAACAGTTTTAGGTTTCAACTCTTGAAGGATTTTAATTGCATCTTTTTGTGGAAGGTTACTTAGGATATTTGCCGCTGAAGCTGCTTTCATCTTAGAGTAGGTTTGTGCTAGTTTACTCATTTTACTCTTTTTGAGCTCAGATAGGAGCTTTTTATTTTCATCAAGCATCTTTTTGATGTTTGCTTCACGCTTTTTTACTTCATCTAGCTTTTTATTTAGCTCCTCCTCTTTTAGATCTAAAGCTACCTTTTTCTTTTTGAGCAGCTCTTCAGTTGCAGTTTTAAGTGCTTCTAAAGCCTGTTTCTCTTCATCGATACGCTCAAGCTCCACAAGAAGTTCACTCTTTCGCTCCTGGAAGATTTTTGTACACTCAAAAAGTTTATCACGACTACCCTGTGCAAACAAAGAAACTACCAAAACAGAGATCAAAAAAACTCTTTTCATATCGCCTCTTTTTGGTTGTAGCTTATCATAGCAAGTTCATCAAGACGCTTACTCTCTGCTAGTGCAAGAGCCTTTTGCATCTTTTCGATCTCTTTGGCCTCAAGGTACTTAAACTTCTCATACTCGATCATACTCTCTTTAAGTTGCATTTGCATAGCTTCAACCTGCTTCTGCTCAAAAGCAACCCACTCTCTGTTTTTCTCTATCAGTCGAAACTGTGCATCACGAAGTGTTCTTGAAGCAAGAAAGCTTTGCATATTACCATTTTGTGGGGCATTTAGAGTTTTAAGCTCTTTGATAGACCTCTCTAACTCTCTTTTTGCATTTTGAAGTCTTGTTAGAGCTTTTTGTAGTGCTGCTTCATCCTCTTGCATCCTAGAGTGTTTATACTTAACGATAGAGGAGAAGCGTGTTTTCATAACCAGCCTCTACAGGATGATCGTATCATCTCTCTCTGGAGAGGTAGAGATGATGCCTACTTTTGTCTGCGTTATCTCCTCGATAGCACGGATATACTCCTGTGCACTCTGTGGCAAAGCATCAAAGCTTCTTGCCCCCACAGACTTCTCCCATCCTTTGAAGCTTTTATAGATCGGCTTCACATTCTCAAGATCCTCTGGAAGATAGTCTATCTGCTCTCCATTATACTCATACGCTACACAGACCTTTACCTCATCAAAACCATCAAGGACATCTAGTTTCATAAGGGCAAGTTCATCACAACCATTCAGACGCGAAGCATACTTCGTAGCAACGGCATCAAACCATCCACAACGGCGTTTTCGCCCAGTTGTCGTACCAAACTCATGCCCAACTTCAGCCAATCTATCACCATCAGCACCTAGATCTTCAGTTGGAAATGGACCATTGCCCACACGCGTACAGTATGCCTTGACGATACCTGTTACCTTACCGATATCTTTAGGGTTTAGCCCAAGACCAGTACACGCTCCAGCACTTACTGTTGAGCTAGAGGTAACATATGGATAGGTTCCATGATCTATATCAAGCATCGTTCCTTGTGCACCCTCTAAAAGAACTCTTAGCCCCTTTTTATCAAGTGCTTCCCAAACCATCGATGCAGTATCGGTGATAAATGGTAAAAGTTTTTGGCTATACTCCTCAAGTTCTGCTAAAAGCTCCTCCTCATTTGGAGTTACAACCCCCATAGCATCAAAAACAGGCTTATTTTGTGCAAAGTACTCCATGATCTTTGCAGTCAGCCTCTTTGGATCTCTCAGCTCACCTACACGATGTCCTACACGGTTGATCTTATCGCTATATGCAGGTCCTATCCCTTTACCTGTTGTACCTATAGCCTTATCTCCTTTGAGCCGCTCTTTTGCCTGATCGATAGCAGCATGATAAGGGAGATTGAGGTGTGCTTTATCGGAGATATAGAGTCTACCCTCTAGGTTTTCAAACTGCTCCATCTCTTGGATGATAGAGGCTGGAGAGAGAACAACCCCATTACCTATGACATTGATCGCTTTTGGGTTAAGAACTCCTGAAGGGATCAGATGCAGTGCATAACGCACCCCATCAACCCATATCGTATGCCCAGCGTTATGTCCGCCTTGACTACGACAAACCATATCGTACTTCTGAGCAAGCATATCGACGATCTTACCCTTTCCTTCATCACCCCACTGGATGCCAACTATGATATCTGCTTTTGTTTTTCCCATGTTACTTCTTTCCTAACTTCTCTATAAGTTCATCAGTATAGATTGCAAAACCAACTGAAGTTTGCTCATCTACTCTATATTCGCCACCTCTGGCATAGACTTCATTGTTCTCAATCACGCGAAAAAAGAGCTCATGATAATAAAGCATCTTTGCATAGTAGATAGGTGCTATAACAAGATTCTCATACGCTACCTTCTCTGTCAATGCTTTGATCTTTTTTAACTCTTTTTGGATCTCTGATGGAGCGATCTCTATCACCGTATCTAGTTGCTTAGGATGTTGGAGATAGACAAGTTTCTCAAGCCACTCCACTTTGAGGGAGAGGATCTTGTCTATATTGATATGACGAAAGTCATCAAGTGAGAGCTCCTCAAACATCTGTGCCAAAAGCTGGGGTATCTTGATATTTGATATCTGCAAAAGTGGTGCGATACCCAGCTCCTTAAAGATCAAACCAGCAAGATTGATCATTTCAAAGAGATTTTCATCTTCGATGCTCTCCACCCCTACTTGATACTGCTCATTTGTTGGGTAGCTCACTACAGGCTGGATATAAAACCACTTTTTTTGCTTTGTATTTCGCCCTAGTCTCTTTTGGATCAGACGAACGACATCCACTGTCGAGTCTGCACGAAGAGAGATGTTATGGTTTTTCTCATCATTAACGCGTATAAGCTCCTTCTCATCAGCTATTGAGTGGTGTTGATGATAAGAAAACAGAGGGGTAACGATCTCCTCATACCCATTTTTATAGAGGATATCACTCGCGACAGTTTCAATCTTACGCTTTAGCTTTGCAGACTCTCCAAAGTAGAGTCTGCTTCCTTGTGGGATTTCATGTTCGAGGATCATATCTGCTCTTTATTGGAAGATAGTCTCATTAAAGACTCTGTTTGCCGTGCCATCATAGGTGCGTCTGCCTAGCTTATCTAGTGCCAACTCTACTGCATTAACAACCCAGGCCATCTCATATGGCTCTATAAGCCCCATCTGGTTGATGCGGAAGATTTTTCCCTTTAGGTGATCTTGTCCACCGGCAACATTAACACTATACTCTGTTTTTAGAAGATCTCTGATCTCTTTTGCATTTGCATCATCTATCGTTGTCATAGAGTTTGCTGGTGATTTTGGATAGATGTGTAGCCCTAGCGATGTAAGTGCTGTGCGAACTGCCTTAGCTCTTTTGGCAGTATCACTGTAGAGCTTCTCATAACCACCTGATCTTTCGATCGTCTCTAGCATCTCCAAAAGCCCGATGATAAGTGTTGTCGCAGCAGTATATGCCGTTGTATTTTGACGCTGTTTTTTGATCTCACTTGCAAGGTTGAAGTAGTAACCTCTTCCCTCACCTATCTTCTCTATCGCAGCATTACTAAGACCAATGATAGCAAGTCCTGGAGGAAGCATAAGAGCCTTTTGGCTTCCAGCTATAAGAGCATCGATATGGCTCACATCGATCTTCTCAACACCTACTGCCGTGATACCATCAGCAATTATCATGATATCATCTCTTAGTAATTTAACTGCTTTTGCGATCTCTTCTACTGGATGTCTAAGACCTCCTGCACTCTCACTGATCTGGATTGCGATCGCATCTATGTTTGGATTTTCTTCTAAGGCAGCTAAGACATCCTCTACCTTTGCTGGAGTATCCCACTCATACTTTAGTTCTACATTGCCAAGCCCATGTGCTTTTGCGATCTTTCCAAAACGCTCTCCAAACTTTCCGGCATTGATACTTAGTAGAGTATCATGACAAAGATTAAGGACACTTGCCTCCATTGCACCTGTACCAGTTGATGCAAGCATCACAACCTCATCTGTACCAAAAAGTCCAAAAAGCTTCTCTCTAGCACTCTTAAAGATCGCCTCAAACTCTGGTGTTCTATGATGGATCGTCTCCTTGCTCATCGCATCTCTGACATTTGCTGGAACTGGGGTTGGTCCTGGGGTAAAAAGTAGCATATACGCCTTCCTGTTTGCTTTTTTTGCTCTAATTATATCCAAAAAGGTATAAATTTTCTATGTATCTCTTCGTCTGTAGCTTAGAGCCTCTAAGATATGGGGCTTTTTGATGATCTTGCACTGCTGCAAATCAGCAATCGTTCGAGCAACCTTTGTAATGCTTTTGATACTTCTAAAAGAGAGTCCAAAACGATCTATCGCTATATCAAGCACCTCTTTTGCCTCATCTTCTAAGATACAAAACTGCTCTATCTCTGCATCACTTAGATTTGCATTAAAGCTTTTTTGTCCTCTTTTTTTAGCAAAGATAAAAGCATCGCGAACTTTTTGATGAAGCTCTTTGGAGCTAACAGATGGTGTATCATTTTTCTCAACCTTTTGCATCGTTACATGAAGATCTATGCGATCTAAAAATGGTTCAGAGAGGCGGTTTTTGTACTTTTGGATCTCCAGTTCACTACATCTACACTCTTTTGTCTGATCAAGAAGGTTGCCACATGGGCATGGGTTCATCGCCCCTACAAAAAGAAAGTCACTTTTGTACTCTATCTTGGAGTTTACACGCGAGATGCGTATAACACGATCTTGCATCGGCTCACGCAAAGCCTCTAGCACCTTTTTGCTAAAGTGTGGCAGTTCATCAAAGAAGAGCTCCCCTAGATTTGCTCTGCCTACTTCACCTATCTTTGCCTGTTTTGTCCCACCACCAAAGATACTCGCTGGAGTTGAACTGTGATGAGGAGCACTAAGAGGGCGTCGTGGTTGAAAATCTGGCTCTTCTCCATTTAAGATACGCACCTTGCTTATCTCCAAAATCTCCTCTAAACTCAAAGGTGGCAGTATCTCTACTAAGCGTTGTGCTATCATACTTTTTCCGCATCCTGGGCTTCCCTCTAAAAGGATGTTATGAAAACCAGCTGCAGCTATAAGAGCTGCTCTTTTTGCAACCTCTTGACCCTTGATATCGATAAAATCGACTCGATACTCTTGGGTATAGTAGTAGGATTGGCCATCAACCTCAATAGAGTCAGAGGGGATCGTCGCTACTGTTGTAGAGGGAGCAAAGCTATCATTTTCAAAAGCCTCAATCACTTCAGAGAGTCTCTCATATCCATATAGCTCTACACCTGGTATCTTAGAGAGCTTTTGTAGTGACTCTGCTGGGACGATCGCCTTTTTGATCCTCTTTTGATTTGCAAGTGAGAGGATCAGTGGATATATCGCACTGCTCTCTTTTACACTACCATCAAGCCCTAACTCTCCAAAAACAAACCACTCACTATCTAACTTTTTTTGAAGGCCATCAAGTGCGATAAGCAGAGCAATGGCAAGGTCAAAATGACTTCCACTCTTTGCAAGTTCTGATGGAGAGAGGTTGATCGTGATGCGTTTTGGGGGAAATTTAAAATCATTTGCAAGAAGTGCAGACTTGACCCTCTCTCGTGCCTCGCTGATAGAGAGACTCGCAAGTCCAACGATACTAAAGGCTGGAAGCCCTTTTGTGAGGGTTGATTCAACTACAACCTCTTTGGCTTCAAATCCATCCAAAGTGGCACAGCGAAGACTCTTCATCTATGCACTCTTTTTTTGTTTTTGCTTCTTCTCTCGTTGATACTTTTTATACTCTTTTTCAAACTTTTTGCGTCTGGCATAGGAGAGTTTGTCTATAAACAAGATCCCATCAAGATGATCCATCTCATGCTGGATAGCAATAGCCAAAAGCTCATCTGCTTCAAGAGTTTTTGTGTTACCAAAGCGATCTTGATAGTGTACACTTACCTTTTCAAAACGCTTAATATCCTCATAAAATGTAGGAACAGATAGACACCCCTCCTGGTAGAAGGTCTCTCCCTCTTTATTGGTGATCACAGGGTTGATCATCTCTAAAAGGTTCTCTTTGTCTTGATTGCCCTCTTCATCTGGGAGGTTAATGATAAGTGCACGAATAGGTTTAGCAACTTGAATCGCTGCAAGACCAATCCCACTCTCTTGTATCATTGTCTCATACATATCATCAAGAAGTGTATGTAAAGCAGCATCAAAATTTTCAATCTCTTTAGACTTCTCCCGAAGTCGTTTATCAGGATACTCAACTATATCCAAAATCATATCACTTCTCTCCTGTGCTAGTTTGTTTTATCTCTTTGATATTAACAGCATAGCAGTTGCCCTCTTCATTAGCTTTATCGATAGCATCCATAGCCTGAACTACTGTCTCTTCAACACTATTTTGAGGATCTATTTTTGTTATACCGATAGTTACTTTTAGAAGTATCTCCTTGTCTGCTAAAAAGAAGCTAGAATTAGAAACAAGATCACAAAGACGCTCACTTGCTTTTTTTGCACTCTCAATATCTGTGTGCTTTAAAAGCATCACAAAGATCCCTTTTCCATAGTGAGCGATAATATCACTTCGTCTTGAGGTTTTTAGCAAGAGTCTTGCTATTGTTCGTGTCATAAGAGTGATAACTTTTGGATTGTGGATGGTGCTACTTAACTCTTTGGAGAGCTCAATCAAAATCAGTGAGCTTTGATGTTTAAACTCTTTGATGAGGTTTTGCTCTTTTTCTATCTTTGCAAAAAGATAGCGTTTATTGTAAACACCATACTGATTATCAAAGATACTCTCTTGTTCTACCTTTTTTATCAGATGACCTGTCTCCTCATAATACTCTTTCATCTGCTGAGTCTGCTTTTTTAAGATAGTATTTAGCTTTTTAATATCCTCTTGGAGCACTTTAGCCACATTTTTTATACCTATACTATCTACAACCTCAACAAGTTCACGCCTTCTTTTTTCAAGAATTTTATCCATCACTGACATATTTTTATAGAGACTTGCAGTTACATTTAAAATACTTTTAACATGTACAAATCCCTGCTTGAGATTTTGCTCAAGCAGGATTGTATTTTCTGCATCATTACTCTCTTCAAGTTCAAGCATTGCATAAACTTGCTTCTTAAATGCTTCGCTTTTACCATCTAAAAGGCGATCAAAATAGAGTGAAAAGTTATTTGGAGTTGGAGGGAGATTATCTTGTAAGATTGCAGTCAGTACCTCTTTTGCATAGCTATCAAGATCTGTCTCCTCTTCTCGTTTTGATACCAAAGAGTCAGTCTCATCTAGCGATAGCTCATCATCAGGTATCTCTGAAAGATCTCTTCTCTTCTTCCCTCTCAAAACCGGTGGCATTTTAGCTCCTTACTCTCTTGTGCTATTTTTTGTTAATACCTCATCGATCAGACCATACTCCATCGCCTCTTTAGCACTCATGAAGTTATCTCTGTCTGTATCTTTTTCCACTTTTTTGATATCTTGTCCACTATTGCGTGCAAGTATCTCATTGAGTTCTCTTTTCATACGCAAGATCTCTTCAGCCTGAATCGCAATATCAGTTGCCTGACCTTGAGCTCCACCTAATGGTTGATGGATCATAATGCGTGCATGTTCAAGTGCGTAGCGTTTACCCTTTGCACCACTTGAGAGCAAAAATGCTCCCATCGAGGCTGCCTGACCTATACAGATGGTTGAGACATCTGGACGAATATAGTTCATCGTATCATAGATAGCCATACCAGAAGTTACAACTCCGCCTGGAGAGTTGATATAGAAGTAGATATCTTTTTGAGGATCTTCAGCCTCTAAAAAGAGCAGTTGAGCAACGATAGAGGAGGCAACCGCATCATTTACCTCGCCACTAAGCATTACGATACGATCTTTGAGCAAACGCGAGTAGATATCATAGCTTCTCTCGCCTCGCCCCGTCTTTTCAACTACATATGGGATATAGCTCATCTTAAGCTTCTTTCATCTTTGAGTTTAAGATAGAAGTAAGTACTTTATCCTCTACCATCGCCATCTGGATAGCAGGAATATAACCAGCTTTTTGATAGTGCTCATACACTTTTTGTGGATCTTGTCCAGTTTGTAAAGCCTCCATGTAGATAGTTTGCATAACCTCTTGTTCGCTTACATTAACCCCTTCAGCTTTTGCAAGTGCATCAATGATAAATGTCGCTTTAACACTCTTTTTAGCCTCTTCTCTAAACTGCTCTCTAAACTCTTTGAGTTTTTCAGGATTTTCTTGGAGCTCTTTTATCTCCTCCTCTTTCATATCGCGTGCAGCATTGTTTACTGCAAGATCGATCTCCTGCTCAACAACAAACTCTGGTAGATCAAAATCGATACTCTCTACAAGTTTCTCAAGAAGTTCAGCTTTTTTTCCTTCATTATACAGTTTTGCAAGTTTTTCATTTTCCATTTGAGTTTTTAACTGCTCTTTAAGAGTTTGAAGTGTTGCATCCTCTTGTCCAGGGAGAAGTTTTTTGGCAAGTTCATCATCTATTTTTGCTTCACCCTTATCTTTGATAGCGTTTACCTTAACTTTAAACTCTGTCTCTTTTCCTGCAAGTTTTTCACTGCCGTAATCCTCTGGGAATGTAACTTTGATCGTTTTCTCTTCATCTTTTTTCATCCCTACTAACTGCTCTTCAAAGCCTGGGATGAACTGTCCGCTTCCTAGTTTAAGATCAAAACCTTCAGCTTTTCCACCCTCAAAAGCTTCACCATCTAAGAAGCCCTCAAAGTCGATATTGACAACATGTCCCTCTTTTGCAACTCTGTTTTTTGGAAGCTCTTTAAGCTCTGCATTCTCCTCAGCGATCTCTTTGAGTTTTTCATCAAGCTCTTCATCACTTACTGTTGGCTTTTCAAACTCATCGATAACATTTTTATAATCCCCTAGCTCAATCTCAGGGCGAATAGCGATTTTGATTGTTGTTTCGATATCACCACTCTCTTTTTTGTCAAACTTTACTATAGCAGGTTCACCGATTAGATCTGTAGTTTGTACTTCAAGCTCTGCAAGTCCTTTGTCCATCGCCTCACGAAGTGCTTCACTCTCAGCATCTTGAACAAGCTTCTCGCCATACATCTTTTTGATAACCGCTACAGGCACCTTCCCTTTTCTAAAACCTTGAACATTTGCTGTTTTTGCAAGCTGTTTTGCTATCTTCTCGATCTTTGCATCTATCTCATCTGCTGCTATTACTGCAGAGATCTCTGCATTTGCTCCATCGATTTTCTTAACAGTTACTTCCATCAATATCCTTCATTTAAATATTATTTTGAGCAATTATACCCAATTTTACATAACTGTGGCTTGAAGTGGAGCAACAAAAAGAGTCCAACCGCCACATCTATCATAACATCGGCAAAGTTAAAGACTGCAAAATCAAACCCACAATGCCAATAAACCATATCAACAACCCCTCCATGAACAAAGCGATCATAGACATTGGAGATGGCTGCTCCTAACAAAATACCTCCAGGAAGAGCATAACAAAGCTCCCTAAGATAAAGAAGGTATCCAAAAACTCCCAATATAAAGAGGATCTGGATATACTTTAACTTCTCATCCAAAAAGGCAAACATAGAAAAAGCAACTCCCTTGTTAAAAACAAGGGTCAAATCGATACACTCACTATAGTAGCGATATCCATCCAAGAAGAGCTGTTTGATATTTTGATCAATGATAAAGATCCCAACCAAACTAAAAAAGAGGATTGAAAAGAAACGGACTTTATGCACCGAGTGCCTTTTTAAAAAACTCAACAAGCTTTTCCATACTTTCATTGAGAAGCTTCGCATCACGCCCTTCAAGGAGAAGTCTTAGCTTGTTTTCTGTTCCAGAGTAGCGTATAAGATGACGCATCCCCTTTTGTTCTAACTCTTTTGTTATCTCTCCTATCCCCTCTATCGTCTCAAAAGGCTTTTTCTCCTGTACTTTGAGATTGACTAGTTTTTGTGGATAGAGTTCAAATGGTCGAAGTGCTTTAGAGGCTTTTTGTTTTGTATCTACCAGATAGGCTAAAACGGCTAAAGCAGTAGCGAGTCCATCTCCAGTTTTTGCAAAATCAAGCATGATCACATGACCACTTTGTTCTCCTCCAAAGTTAAGTCCCTCTTTTTTCATAACCTCAAGGACATTTTTATCTCCAACACTACTTCTATAGAGCTTAACATTAAAACTAGAGAGATAATCATCAAGTGCCTGGTTACTCATAACTGTAGTGACAATACCGTTGCCTTTTAGAGCTCCTCTATCAAAAAGATACTTTGCAAGTGCACCAATGAGCTGATCCCCATCTACAACTTCACCACACTCATCAACGATCACAACCCTATCTGCATCACCATCAAGAGCTATACCTAAATCAGCTCTATAGGTTATAACTGTCTTACACAACTCATCTGTATGGATCGCTCCACAATTATCATTTATATTAAAACCATCGGGCTTATCATTGATCACGATCACCTCAGCCCCTAACTCCTCTAGTACTGTTGGTCCAACCTTATAACCAGCACCATTTGCTGCATCTAGTACAATTCTCATTGAGCATAAGGAGAGCTCCCTTGGAAAGCTATTTTTTAGATGAACGATATAGCGTCCTATCACATCATCTATCCTTTTTGCTTTACCTATTGATTTGCAAACCCCTTGTGATGACTCTATCAGATCTTCATCGAAGTAGATCTTCTCTATCTTCTCCTCAACCTCTTGTGGCAGTTTATCTCCTCTTGCATCAAAAAATTTGATCCCATTATCCTCATAAGGGTTGTGTGAAGCACTGATCATAATCCCTGCATCACATCGCATATCTTCTGTCAAAAAGGCAACGGCTGGTGTTGGCATCGGACCGATTTGTATAACATCATATCCAATTGCCGTTAGACCACTAACGATCGCATTTTCTAGCATATAGCCACTTCTTCTTGTATCTTTTCCAACAAGGATCTTATTTGTTTTTGCCTCATCCTTAAAGTATATAGCTGCTGCCATCGCAATACGCATCGCCAAATGTGCAGTTAAAAAAGTACCTGCCTCCCCTCTTACTCCATCTGTTCCAAAAAGTTTCATAATAGATAGCTCACTCTCTTTTTTTGCATAATTCTAACATATTTTGCTATAATCAAATAATAAAAAGGAGTAAAGTAATGGCAAAAGAGCATTCATTTGATATTAGTGCTAAAATCGATATACAAAAACTCAAAAACGCACTAAATCTTGTAGAGCGTGAAGTTGCAAACCGCTACGACTTTAAAGGCACCCCTTATGAGATCAGCTTCAAAGAGAGAGAAAAGATGCTTATCCTTGTTGCTAGTAGTGATAATAAACTTGATGCTCTAAAGGATATACTCATTGCTAAATTGCTCAAGCAGGGGCTCTCATCAAAGGTGCTTGATGAGTTACGCGTTGAGGATGCAAGTGGTGGAACACGCAAAGCAACTTTTAAGATCGTTGATTATATAGAGTCTAAAGAGGCAAAGAAGATCGTCGCTGAGATCAAAAAACTTAAGCTTAAAGTAACTGCACAGATAGAAGGAGACTCCATACGCGTCAAAGGCAAACAGATAGATGATCTCCAAAAAGTTATGAAACATATCCGCTCTTTAGAGTGGGATGCTCCTCTTGTTTATGAAAATTTAAGATAGGATAGATGATGCCAATACAGATGACAATTGAGGAGGCTGCAAAATATTTTGGAGTCTCAAAAGAGGCAATACATAATCGTATTCGTAGAGGTACACTTGAAGTTGTGGTTCAAAATGGTATCAAGAATGTCCTTATCGATCCCAATATGCCAAAAAAGAGTACTACAAGCAATAAAAACTCTCAAACTACAGAGGAGTTTAACAATTTCCTTAAAGAGCAAAACAGAGAGCTTCAACAAAAAATAGAAAAACTCGAAGCTGAAACAAGACGCCTTCGCGAAGAGAAGGAGCAGATGCTCATAGAGGAGAGAAGACGTATAGAGCAGATCTATAAAGAGAAGGATGAACAACTCAAAAATATTTTAAATGCTATTAGTTCAAAATTTCTTCTTGAAGCCAAACCTTTAGATGAAGAGCATTTTGAAGTAGAGATAGAAGAGCCAAAAAGAGTCTCTCCCATCTCACTAAAAAAGTTTATCAAACAAGCAAATCTTAACAAAAAAAGAGAGAAAAAAATCCTAAAAAAGATCAAAAAAATTGCCAAAAAAGAGGAGCGTTTTATGATAAAAGATTCAAAAATCTATCTAGATCCATCCTCTTTTGATTATAGCGATCTACTGTAATAGACAATAGCAGATGACATGATGTACGCAGCAAAAAAGGCGGAGAAAAACCGTGCCTTTTTTGAGATAGTAGCGTTTAAATCAAGATAGCCTTTTTGTCACCCTCTTTGATCTCACCTATAAGATAGGCATCTTCTACACTACGAAGAACTGCCTCCACATCACTCTCCTCTACTACAAGGATCATTCCAACCCCCATATTGAAGGCTCTAAACATCTCCTCCTCTTTGACATGTCTGCCTATAAGTTCAAAAATAGGAAGCGTTTTGATACTACTTTTTTGTACTTCGGCATAGAGGTTTTCTGGAAGCACTCGTGGCAGATTTTCAACGATCCCACCACCTGTGATATGGGCTAGAGCGACGATCTTCTCTTTAAGTGCTTTGAAGGTTTTGACATAGATCTTTGTTGGTCTAAGGAGTGTTTCGATGAGTGGTTTACCCTCAAACTCATCATCAAACTGCATTCCCATCTTCTCAAAGAGTACCTTTCTTGCTAAAGAGAAACCATTTGAGTGCAGACCTGAACTAGGCAGAGCGATCAGTTTTTGCCCAGCTTTGACACGAGAGATGCGATCCATCTCACTCTTTTCAGCCACTCCAACGGCAAAACCGGCTAAATCATAATCCTCTTTGGCATACATACCAGGCATCTCCGCCGTTTCACCACCTATGAGTGCACATTCAGCCTCCTGGCACCCTTTGGCGATCCCAGCAACCACATTTGTCGCTACATCTACTTCAAGCTTCCCTGTTGCATAGTAATCTAAAAAGAAACTAGGTGTACCAAAGTTACAGATAAGATCATTCACACACATTGCAACAAGATCAATCCCTACAGTGTTGTGTATGCCACTATCTATAGCAAGTTTAAGCTTTGTTCCTACTCCATCAGTTGCGGCAAGTAAAACAGGTTCATTATACCCTTTTGGTAACTCAAAAGCTCCTGCAAAGCTCCCTATACCACCCATCACTCCAGGGATAGCTGTCGCTTTTACAAGCGGTTTGATATTTTCTACAAAACTGTTTCCAGCATCGATATCGACTCCGGCATCTTTATAGCTGATCATTTTCACTCCAAAAATAAAATAAGTAATCAGGCAAAATAAATTTCATAATCCAACAAAAAGAAAAAGGTACAGATGCAAGGCAGATTTTTGAAAGCCTAGCCATAGCTAAGGTGAAAAAATCTAACGAAGTCAGATGTGCCTTTTTCTTTTTGCCCTTTGGGTGAGATGATTTTGGCTCAAACCTAAACCAAACTCATCTCATTGGATATGAAATCTATTTTACCTGATTACTTATCTAATTATACCACAGAGAGTATGATATAATTCTCTTATGCAAAGAAAAACTATATTGATCGTAGATAATGAAAAAACAAATATCGAGTTAGCTGGTACTTATCTGCAAGAGGAGGGGTGTGAGATCCTTTTTGCTCTAGATGGTAAAAAAGCATTTGAAATGCTTCACAAACATAAGGTTGATCTCATTTTAATAGATGTTAATATGTCTGGAGTTGATGGGTTTACTGTTTGTAAAAAATTAAAAGAGGATCCAGAGTTTACACATATTCCTGTTATATTTTTAACTGCTTATAATGATATCAACAATATTACAAAGGCTTTTGAGGTAGGTGGTGTGGACTATATCATCAAGCCTTTTAATCCTCTAGAGCTCAAGGCTCGTGTAAAAACGCACTTAAAAGTTCGTATGCTTGTTGAAGAGTTAAAACTCAAACAGTCTAAATTTGCACAACTCTCTATCAGTGATGCAATAACAAAAATACCAAACTCACTCTATTTTGACGCTCAGCTAAAAATCGCTCTTAAAAACCAAAAAAAGGTGTGGATAATACTTCTACAGATAGATAAACTTGACCGTCTTAACAAACTCTATGGATTTTCAAAGACAAACAGAATTCTTGCAAATTTTGCGAAACTTCTCCAAGAAAGCTGCATTGCTAGTGCAAAAGTAGCAAGACTCTATGGTGGGAGTTTTGGGATCCTATTTAACAACTATCCGCGAAGAGAGATTGAGAAAAATCTTCTTAATATCCGTAAAGCACTTCAAAACACTCCCACTCTTCATAATGTTATCAAAGTAAATGCAGTTGTCTATCATGTACAAGAGCAAAAATCTCTTGAACAGATCTATGCAAAACTACAACAGGGCTTAAAGGAGATAAATCATTCACTGAACTTTAGCTACTTTTTTATAGAGTAAGTTCTACATAACCTCTTTACTTTTCACCCCTATACCATCTCCTCTTGAAGCTCTAAAACTATCTCTTTTAAACTCTTAATGATTCTCTTTTTAAGCTTCTTAAGAGCAGAAATATCGCCTCTTTTTGCCGCATCCTCAGCATCAGCAGATATAGAAGCAAGATCACTAAAACCAAAATTAGCTGCTAATCCTTTGATCGTATGTGCAGTTTTATAATCAAGTGAGTTTGTTTGAAGTCTTTTTAAGATCTCTTCTGCAGATTCGATAAAGCTAAGAAGCAATCTTTTAATAGCATCCTCATCTAAGAGCTCAAACTGATGCTTAAACTTCTCAAGCAAAGAATCCTTTTGCTCTTTACTCCTCTTTTTAGGAGGGGTAAATTTGAGATATCTTCTAAGTATCGTATCAAGTTTCTCTGGGATTATCGGTTTATGCAGATAATCATTGGCACCCGCCTTTTTGAACTCCTCTATATCACTCTCCATAACATTTGCCGAAAGAGAGATGATAGGTTTATCAAAGCCCTGATTTCGCAATCTTTTCATCGCAGAAATCCCATCCAAAACAGGCATATTTATATCCATAAAAACAAGTGCATACTCATGTTTTGCGATTTTATTGAGTGCTTGTTTTCCATTGTTAGCGATATCAAATGCGATATTTCTCTCTTGTAGTAAAATTGAAAGGAGAAGCTGATTTGTTTGATTGTCTTCAACGATTAAAACTTTACGATTTTGTAAAGTATCCTCCATCTTTTGCATTGCTTGAGGTAACTTTTTTTGTGATGGTGCAACTTCTAGTTCTAAAAAGAAGAAAAAGCAACTCCCAACCCCCTCTTTGCTTTTTAGATGCATCGAAGAGCCCATCAGAGAGAGAAATTGTGAGCTAATAGCTAGTCCAAGTCCAGTTCCTCCATACTTTTTATCGATAGAGTCATCTGCTTGTACAAAAGGTTTAAATATATACTTTTGCTTCTCTTTTGAGATACCTATACCACTATCTTCTACACTAAACAAAAGAGTGACTTTTTGCTCCTCTTGCTTTTGTAATACAACCCTAAAGGAGATACTCCCATACTCTGGTGTAAACTTAACGGCATTGCTTAAAAGGTTATTGACGATCTGTTTTATACGCTGAGAATCGCAATAGAGATACTCCGGAATAGAGGGATCTATCTCTATATCATAAGCGATATTTTTATCCTCTGTCAAAGAGGCAAATACTAAAGCAGCACTCTCTAACTCCTCTTTTAGGTTGCAACTTTCAATATGTAAACGCATCTCACCACTCTCAATTTTAGAGTAATCAAGAATATCATTAACTATATGCAAAAGCATCTGAGAACTTTTATAAATAATATCAGCATACTTTTGTGTTTTTTGATTTTCAAGCTCCTTTTTCAGTAGATCTGCAAAACCGAGGATACCATTTAAAGGAGTGCGGATTTCATGAGACATACTTGCCAAAAAGGCTGATTTTGCCTCTTCACTTTTATGTGCTTTTTCTATGGCTTCTTCAAGTGAAGTTATATCATCAAGATTGATAATATACTCATTTTCGATCCTATTGATCTTAATACGAAAGATCCTTTGCCCATAGCGAGTTTGCATCTTGACTTTAAAATCTTGTTGAGGGTTGTTCATAACAAGTTCTATCCAATTTGGATGATCATAAGGGTTAAGATAACCACTCTCTTGTATAAAAAGCTCAGCGATACACTTATGTTCACGAGTAAATTCCTCATAATCTATAAACTCAAAATACTCAAAAAATTTTCTATTTACTGTCACAATCTTATCATCATCTATCGATCTTGAGATAAGCATACTCTCTTGATTATCAAAGATTGCTTGAATAAAACGGCTTTTTGTTTTGAGCTTCTCTTTAGCTACTACCTCCTGAGTGATATCTTGACCTATAGCAATATACTCTTCGATCTTAAAAAGTTCATTATATATAGGCATAATAACAACATCAAGAAAAAACCGTCTCTTTCCTATCAAAACATCATGAAGCTGACCACGCCACACTTGCCCCTCTTTTAATCTCCTTCGTATATCCATAAGGAGCTCCTCATCAAGTGTGATGATATCCTCTCTACGCATTGGAGTTGCATCTTTTGTACAATGACTTACTTTACGAAAGTTATCATTTATGTAGGTGATGTTTCCATCTACATCGATCTTCATAACCAAAAAAGCCTTATCAACAAGCTCTTTATACTGTTGGAGGAGGTGTATATTGGAGTTTAGTTCATTTGAAGTCTGTTCTATAAAATTTGTAAGTGCTTTAAAGGTAAGACTATCTTTACTACTGCATGAACTCTTTTTAGATCTTTTTTTAAGCCCCTCTGAAAGAGTCAGAACTGTTGTTGTACAATTTAAAAGTGCATTGTCACTCGTTGTACTATAAAACTCCCCATATGTAAAAAATCCTGCAGTAGGTGCTATATTTTCAAAAGCTTTAAACTCATTTTCTAGAAACTCTCCTAAGAGTATCTTCCGTGCAATACAAGAAAAGATATAGATCGCTTCAGCAGGTTTTTTTTGTATCTTTGAGGAGATCATATGTGCTCCAGAGATCACTGATGCAGTATTTGAAAATCCAAAACGAACACGCTGACCCTCTTTAATAGGTGCAGCAAAGATTATCTTATCCTTTTTAATACGCATCGGAGTTCGTGAGACAACAGTTGCACCACTTTTATAAAGAAACTGAAAATCTGGCAGTGAAGAGATATCATGTTCAAAGATATTCTCTCCTAGATACTTTTTAAACAGTTCGAGTGCATTCTCTCCATCTATCTCTTCAACTGCCTTACCATCTGCTTTTGTGATAGTAAACTCTTTTCCTACTGCATACCAGTTGAGATTGTAACGATTGTCGGCATAGAGATCCTTAGCACTAAAAGAGAGTGCCACACATCCTCTATCAAAAATCTGATCATCATAGATAACATAAGTTTTTTGCATCTTAAAGTTATCCCCTGCTAAACCACCAGCAACTAAAACATGAGGATGGTAGTGCTTGATCCCTTTGATAAATCCATCATAATCCTCCCCATGTAGCCCTTCACTAAGCAATATAAGTGCTTTTGTATCCTCTTGACAAAGCTTGTTGGTTATAAGGAGTGCACTTTTAGAAGTTATATCTGGCGTATAAGTGCTTTTAAGGAGAGTCTTTTTAAAAAGAGATAAGGAGATAACCACCTCCTTTTCATACATCTTTGCACGTGCTATCTCTCCTGCTGTTGTAGCACCTATAATATAGCAGTTTGGAAAATCTCTTTTTAGCTGATGCAAAATATTTTGAAGCTTTTTTTTATCTGTGATAGAGGTATATACCTGTATCAAAACACTTCTATATTTGCTCTTTTGTACCTCTTTTAAGGCCTTTTTATACTTTTTTTTATTACGCATCAAAAAGACTATATGTTTCATACTTTTCCCCTCTTTAATGACACTATTATAGCAACTTAGCTATACTTTTTTTATGAAATCATCCAAAGCCGCAGCACTGAAGTATGACTCATCTCAAAATAAAGCACCAAAGATCCTTGCTTCTGGCAAGGGAAAAGTTGCCGAAGCGATTATCAACAAGGCAAAAGAGTATGATATACCACTTTTTGCAAATAAGGCACTAGTAGAGAGTCTAATTGATCTTGAGATAGAGAGTGAGATACCACAAGAGCTCTATCAAGCAGTTGTTGAAGTTTTTGTCTGGCTTACAAAAGCAGATGCAAGGAGAGGTGGATGATAGCACAAGAGTCGATAGAGGCACTCAAAGCAAGACTTGATGTTGTTGATGTTATCGGTAGCTATATAGAGCTAAAAAAATCAGGAGCAAACTTCAAAGCACCTTGCCCTTTTCATGATGAAAAGTCCCCCTCTTTTGTTGTAAGTCCTTCAAAGCAGATATACCACTGCTTTGGTTGTGGAGCTGGTGGAGATGCGATCAAGTTTGTGATGGATTATGAGCATCTAAGCTATCCTGAAGCGATAGAGAAACTAGCCTCCACTTATGGCTTTACTCTTAGCTATACTACCTCCCAAAAGAGACAAAGCTCTGAGATCTTAGAGAAGATCAACACCTACTATCAGTCCCTCTTGCCACATACTCCTATGGCGATTGAGTATCTGCAAGAGCGAGGAGTCTATGAGAGTTCGATAGAGAAGTTTGGCATCGGCTATGCTCCCTCTTCACAGCAGACCATAGAGTGGATCAAAAAAAACTACCTCTCTATGCAAGATGCTTTGCGTCTAGGGGTTATCGGAAGCGATGGAAACAGAAGCTATGCTCGTTTTATCGAACGTATCACCTTCCCTATCCAAAGTCCAAGCGGTATGGTTGTTGGGTTTGGTGGACGAACGATCACAGGGCATCAAGCAAAATATATCAACTCTCCAGAGACACCACTCTTTAACAAGTCCCGCCTCCTTTATGCCTACAATCTTGCACGAAATGCGATCTATAAAAAGAAGGAGATCATTATCACTGAGGGGTATCTTGATGTTGTGATGCTCCATCAAGCAGGTTTTGAGAACAGTGTTGCTACTTTGGGAACTGCTCTAACAAAAGAGCATCTCCCACTGCTTCGAAAGGCAGAACCAAAGGTTATCATGGCATATGATGGTGATAGTGCAGGTATAAGTGCTGCTATCAAAGCAGCTCGACTACTAAGCGTGAGTGGATTTGATGGAGGGGTTGTGCTTTTTGGTGGAGGGATGGATCCTGCCGATATGGTTAAAGAGGGCAAAATTGAGGAGCTAGAGAGACTCTTTTTATCTCCTACTCCCTTTATCGACTTTGTTCTTAATCAGATCACCACACACTACAATCTTCATGATCCAAAAGCCAAAGAGGCATGTCTGCATGAGATGATAGGTTATCTCAAAACCCTCTCTCCACTTTTGCAAGAGGAGTACAAACCCTATGTCGCTTCGCGTCTTGGTATCTCCCCTTCGCTTATACGCCTAAGTGGAAACATCGCAACACTCCCACAGCAACCTCAACACCAAAATGCTCCTAGAGACCTTTGGGAGCTAACGCTGATCAAAACGATACTAGAGCATCCAGAATTTAGCCAGATGGTGCTAGATGTTTTGGATCCATCAAAGCTTCAGTTTCATTCATGGGAGTTTGAGATGGCTTTAAGGGGGGAGAGAGAGCATCCGCGTATCCTCGATATACTCTTAGATGATGAGATCAAAGCACTTGAAAGCACCAAAGCACTCAAAGCTGAACTTATAACTTATCTTGTACGCCACTACGAGCGAGAACTAAAAAAGATAAATTTTGATAAATCCATAAATTTCGAGAAAAAAGCATATCTTATTAGAAAAATTCGTGATAAGATTACAAGACTTAAACGAGGAGAACTGGTCGTTCTGGATTAGGAGATATTGTGGTAGAGTTTTTTTTGCATTTTCATCTTTTGGCTGCGATTGCGTGGATAGGCGGAAGTGTTTTTATGTTTGTACTTGGTATATCACTGCGAGATAAGGAGAAACAGGATCAGGTCTATCCAAATATCGGTCCTATCTTTGGATACTTTGAGCTTGTTTCGCTGATCATTTTGCTTATAAGTGGTATAGCGATGCTTTATGGATTTGATCTTATCGATATTCTTATGAGTGATGATAACACAAAGGTAGTTAGGCTTCTTCGACTCAAGCTTTGGATGGTCTTTTTTGTTGTGATCGCAACAGCGATCCACTTTACAATCGCCCTTAAGACAAATGGCAAGAAACGAACGAAGGTACAACAACTCCTCTCAAGAGGTTCATCTCTTTTTATCTTCTTTATCAATCTTGCGATACTTCATTATGCCATTGTTATTCGTACAATACTAGGTTAATTCGTTTGGACTAAAAATAGTACCCCAAACGAATTGACGCGTAATTATCTGTAGCAGTATCACTCAACCCTCTTGCATAGCTCAAACTCATAAACCAGTTGTTATCGATCGTATAGTATCCATAAATAGAGGCACTTTTGATACTCTCATACCCAACATAGATACTATCTCCCTCAAAATAAGAGAGACTTAGATAGAGCTTGTTTGTTGCATAGATCCCTATACCACCATTATAAGAGTGTGTATTTTTATACTTGTATGATATTGATGTATTATTGTCTGTTGTTATAGTGACATCATCATCGCCGATTAATGTATAACTATAACCTCCAAAAAGATTGATGTTTTTTATAGAGTAGCTAACACTAGCTGAGGCTTTATAGTCTGTATTATTGTTATTTAGCGAAGTTGAATATGTTGGCAAAAGCATACCAAGACCAATATAAAACTTTAGATTTTGTGAGGCTTGAATCTTATAGGATGCTCCAACAAAAGTATCATAAAAGCCTTTGTCTGTATATCCATTGCTATCTTTAGAGTAGTAGTAGGATGCTGATGTTTGGATTGAGAGATTTTTGTAGTAGTAGTCTATCTGTAGTGAAGTTGCCTCTGTATCATTTCTACTTGCTTGATTGTAATCAGCACCAGAATAACTTGCTCCAATGATGATATCATAGTGGTGAGGAGATTGTTGAGAGTTTTTTTTAATCAAACTCTTTTTTGTACATCCATTAAGATCAACGATATCCATAAAGGGAGTATTTGGACACTTATCAACACTATCATCAACACCATCAAGATCACTGTCTGTATAGGCTTGAAGATTTAGTGTTGCTATAAAGCCAACAACAATGATGAAGATTTTTTTATAGTTTATCATTAAAACTCCTAGATTAGAATCTGAGGAGAAGCCTCTCCTCTAAATATTTAGCGGCGTTGTTCTCCTCCTCTTCTCATCTCTTCATTATCACTATGAGAAGATTGATTTTGAGCTTGTTCTTGAGTGTGTTCTTGCACTTGCTCTTGAGCATATCCTTGCATCTGCTCTTTATGCTGTTCACCTGCTTCTCTTTGACTCATATGTTCATTACGCTCCATCTCTTGATGTGCATTTTGCTGCATATGCTCAGCATGATCTTCAACATGATTTTGCATATGATTTTGATGCTCTTGCATATCTGCACTCTCATGATGCATTTGAGTAAGCATACTATCTACCTTCTTCAAAAGATGTTCAGTATGAGTCTCTTTGTGATCATTTTGATCATTTCTTTGTTGATGAAGCTCCTGCATCGCTGCTTTTCGTTCCTCTACAGACATTGATGCTATACGCTCTTTAAGCTGGTTCATAAGCTCTACTCTCTCCTCTTTTGGAGCATTTTGTATATCTTCTACCTGAGAGAGGATTGATGTTTGTGTCTGCTGGTTTGTTGCAGCCATACCTAAAGTAAGTGTACCTACTGTGATAAGTGAAAGTGCTAACTTTCTCATTTTTAACTCCTTGTTTCTTTTGTTGAGCGTATTATGACACAAGAGTGTTAGCACTATGTTAGCTAAGTATAAGCAGAGTGTTAGCTCTATATGGTCGCTAAAGCTCTCTCTATCCTTTTGATCGTCTCCTCTTTTCCAAGCACAGCCATAACAACATCAAGACCTGGTCCACCAAGTTTTCCAAGAAGAGCTATACGAAGAGGTTGACCGATCTTGCCAAAGCCGATCTCTCTTTTTTGAACGATCTCCTCCATAACATCATGATACTCAACTGGTAGGTGAAGAGTCTCTTTTGCCTCAAGAGCATCTTTAAAATCTTTAAGAATCTCCTTAGCATCCCCTTTAAATGCCTTTTTGACTGCTTTTGCATCATACTCTGTGGGTGCTTCTAAGATCTCCTTTGCCATAGTAGCAAGTTGTGCAACTGTTTTTGCACGCTCTTTGAGTGCATCAAGCAAGATCTCTTTTTTATCATGATTTGCAAGAATAAGATCAAAATCCTCCTCTAAAAGCTTTTCAAGACGCTCATTTGAAGAGTTTTTGATATAGTGGGCATTGAGCCAGTCAAGCTTTTCTGTGTTATAGATAGAGGCTGCTTTGTTGATATCTTTTGGATCAAAGAGCTCTTGCATCTCCTCAAGTGAAAAGATCTCTTGATCTCCATGACTCCACCCAAGGCGTACGAGGAAGTTAAGCAGTGCTTCTGGGAGATAGCCCATCCTTTTATACTCCATCACATCAGTTGCACCGTCTCGTTTAGAGAGTTTTTTGCCCTGAGCATTATGGATCATAGGGACGTGATAGAACTTTGGTACCTTAAAGCCTAGTGCTTCATAGACAACTATCTGCTTTGGAGTGTTAGAGAGATGATCATCCCCGCGGATCACATCCGTCATACCCATAAGTGCATCATCAACTGCCACAACAAAGTTATAGGTTGGCGAACCATCACTTCTAGCGATGATAAAGTCATCAAGCATATCCTCAGCTTTAAACTCTATACGCCCCTTGATACCATCATCAACCACGATCACGCCACTTGTTGGTGCTTTGATACGGACAACCGGATCAACTCCTTTAGGTGGTGTACCCGTAAAGTCACGATAGCGTCCATCATAGCGTGGTCGCTCCTTTCGTGCTTGTTGCTCCTCTCTTAGTTGATCAAGCTCCTCTTTAGTCATGTAGCAGTAGTAGGCTTTGCCCTCTTTGAGAAGCTGATCGATATATTTTTTGTATATCTCATCTCTTTGAGATTGATAGACGATCTCCTCATCACTCTCTAATCCCAACCACTCAAATGCTTCAAGGATCTTTTGTGCAGCCTCTTTGGAGTTTCGTGCTTTATCTGTATCTTCGATGCGAAGCAAAAACTTACCACCATTTTTTCGTGCCCAAAGATAGGAGAACAAAGCTGTACGAAGCCCTCCAATATGCAAATACCCCGTAGGACTCGGTGCGAAGCGTGTTACAACCATAAACTCAGCCTTTTTTTGAAGTGTGTAATTTTAGGCTATTGTTGGTTAATTCAGGGTAAAATTACAAAACATTTATACATAAGGTTTTTTATGCTCAAACTTCTACTCTCTTTACTGTTTATCATCACACTAGAAGCAAAAATGGTTGATGCCATCGCTATCATCGTAGAGGATGAGCCTATCACACTCTATGATATAACCAAAGAGATGCAACTAGCACATCTCACCAAAAAAGAGGCGATCGATATACTCATACGCAAAAAGCTTGAAGAGTTACAGATCAAAAAAAGAGGACTCAGTGTCAGTGAAGATGAAGTCTATGATGAGATTCGTCGCCTTGCTAGTGCAAATCATCTCACTATCAGCCAGTTTTATGATGCCGTTAGAGAGTCCAATGGTCTAAGCTCTAGCCAACTAAAAGAGAAGATCAAAGAGAGACTCCTATCACAAAAGCTCTACCAGTCAATTGCTATGTCGAAGATGAGTGAACCTGACCAGCAGGAGATAGAGGAGTACTTCAAACTCCACAAAGAGGAGTTTGTTCACCCCTCTTTTTATGATGTAACTATCTACACTGCACCAAATAAAGAGCTCCTTGTACAAAAGTTAAATACACCAATGTTCTACTCTCAAGAGATTCATCAAGAGAGCCAAAGAGTAGCATATGATAAACTTCCACCTGCTCTTGCAAAGATACTTGATGCTACAAAAGAGGGAGCTTTTACACAGATACTTCCTGATGGAAAGGGGGGATTTATGAGCTTTTATATAGAAAAAAGAGGCTCACCAGCCAGTGCTAACCTCCAACAATTTCGTCCACAAATCATCAATGCCATTATGACAAAAAAGAGAAACGAAATCCTTGATGACTACTTTGCAAAACTAAAAGACAGTGCAGATATTAAGATCTTACGAGAGTAGAGGTTTTATTTTGATACCAAAGTCATTTGGCTTTGGTAAGTAACTCTAAGACAACTTCTCTATCATCAAAAGGCAACTTTTGATCATAAATGATCTGATACTCTTCATCCCCTTTTCCAAGGATAACGATAATCTCATTCTCCTCTCTTATTTCAAGTGCTTTTTTTATTGCTTCGCGTCTATTTGGCTCAACGATTATACTGCTTTGATCCTCTATACCTTTAAGGATGTCTTCGATGATTTTATCTGGATCCTCAAAGCGGGGGTTATCACTTGTTATGATCACCTTTTTAGCGAGGTTTGCGGCTACTTGTCCCATAAGTGGGCGTTTTATAGCATCTCTATCACCACCAGCACCAAAGACTACAACGATATCCTTCTCTTTAAGAGCATTAAGAACTTGAGCCATACCATCTGGAGTATGAGCAAAATCAACAAGCACAAAAGGATCCTCACTTACCTGTTCCATTCGTCCACTAACCCCAGCAAAGTTTGGAACCACCTCAACAATCTCCTCTAATTTTTTACCAGTGAGGAGATGTACACTTGCTATAGCAGCAACTGTGTTGTAGAGATTGAAAAAGCCATATAAAGAGGAGACAAAAGGAACGATCTCTCCAAAGTGTTGCAGTATCCCACTTGAGCCTTCATTAAGAGTATATGCCATAAGCTTGTATGTAGCTGGATTTTCTATACCATAGGAGTAGGCATTTTTCATGTTAAACTTCGCCTTTGGTTCATCACGATTGATCAGCTTTTTACTCTCATCACTGAAAAAACTATTTTTGACTCTTGCATACTCTTCGAGAGTTTTATGATAATCCAGATGATCTTGTGTGATGTTTGTTAAAACCTTTAGGGCAAACTCCAGCCCCTCTATACGCTCTTGAACGATAGCATGTGAGCTAACCTCCATGATAAAAAAGTCACATCCAGCTGCAACTGCTTGATAGATATGCATATAGGTCTTTAGAACTGAAGGAGTTGTCAAACTCTTGCCCTCAATAACCTCATCATTCATAAAAAAGCCACGTGTGCCTTGCATCGCGGCCCTATATCCTAGATCAAGCAGATAGGAGTAGATCGCACTAGCAGTTGTTGTCTTGCCATTTGTTCCCGTTATACCTACTATCTTGATATCCTTGATACCAAAAAGATCTCCTACCTCTTTGATAGAGATGATAGAGTGAGCCTTCTCTTTAGCATCTTCAAGATACTTTTTGTTTTGTTTTGTAAGAACAAAAGCGGTCTCTTGATCACAAAATTTAGAGTTTTCAGTTATATATCTATATGGTTGATCGGGTATTTCAATCTTCAATATCGAGCCTTTTAGCAAGTTTTTCAATCAAAGCACTTAGTGCTGAATCTGTAGGGTAGAGAGTTAAAGCATTTTCAAGGTAATTGAGTGCCATTTCATTATATCCATTCTCTATTAGCATATCAAGAAACTCCAAAAAGTCCTCTTTTTGCGTAATAATCACCTTCGTTGAGAACATGATATTGTCAAAAACTTTTTTAAAGTCATTTCCATTTTCTTTTAAGATTTGCATAAAATCCTCATACAAGATCCCATCTTCAGCTTCTAATCTATTTCGAAGTGGCTCTGTTAGTATCTTGTTGAGCTCCTCAAGAGTGCCATCCATATTTTCTAAAATCTCTCTCATAATCTCATCTGCACTCTCTTTATCTTGACTTTTTAAAACCTCATAATAATCAAAAAGTGCCTCTGCTCCTCCCTCTCCACTAAGTGCCATCTCTGAGAGGATTACTCCATTGTATGCCTCTTTGGAGTTTGGATAGTTTTGCAAAACTGTAGCAAACTTCTCTAGTGCCTTTTTATAGTCTGATTGGGAAAAGTAGTTCTTTGCTTCAGAGAGGATTTTATACTTACTAATCGAACTCATAAATGCACCTCCTCTTTAAAAATCTATAATTTATCAATATCATTTTCCATACCAAAAGGAACATTGACAACTGTAAGTTCTGGATGGATGTCCATTCGTAGTTGTCTCTCTACTCCATACTTTAGTGTAGTTCCACTACTGCCACACCCCACACATGCACCTTTTAGTTGAACATACACTTTACCATCCTTTACAGTAATAAAATCAATATCCCCACCATCAAGTGCTAACGATGGTCTTACCTTCTCTATCACTTTTTTAACAGGCTCTAGCAACTCTTCATCACTAAATGGTATCATGAAAATTTCCTTCATCTTTTATTATCATAAAATATAAAAATATCGCTTAAGTAGCTATAAATTATCTTTCTAACTCCTCTTTTAAAGCCAAAAGCTCATAGACATATCGTATCCTTCTTGCACCAACTAAAATATAATCAATACTCTCTTGTTTAAGTAGATACTCTAATGCACATTTTTGCAAAGGCTTATGACAATTTTTAAAAAGATGCTTTAACTCCTCTTTTACTTTTCTACCACCTTCACTTGCAACCATCTCTCTATACTCAGTCAAAAAGAGTTCCAAATAGGTAAGGAGCTTCTCTTGTGTATCTCCCTCGATATTTTTCAAAGAACGCTGCAAATGTGGCAATACCTGTGCATGAACAAAGTGATCATACTCTCCTATAAATCCAAAGCGATGCTTACTCTCATCAAGTTGCTCTATTAGGTTATAAACTGGTCTTAAAAGATCATTATCACAAAACTCTAACAGCTCATTGAGATACATATAGTAGTCTCTACTCTCTTCATACTCAGCTAGTCGATACATCTTGCCATTAAACATTGCATTTAAAGGACGATTGGCTAGGACTCTTAAACCCTGCTCCTTTGCCCAAAAACTACACTTTAGCCCCTCTTTTTCAGCGATATTGATAGGAAGCTCTATTGTGGTAAAACTATTGTTTTGATTTCCCATCTCCTTAGCAGCTTTATGTGCTAAAGTTGTTAGATCCTCGTATGGTAAAAAATCAGGCAAAGAAGATGGTTTAGCAAAACTATTAGAACTAATACCATAGCTTTTTATACGGCCCCTACTCACCTCCTCTTCCAAAGCACAAAAGGCTTCAAATATCTGCTCATACATACCATCTAGATACTCATCTTTTGGTACGCCTTTTTTGATTGCATCAAGGATATAGTACTCTGGATTGTGTATCATATAACATCCAAGAGACTCTCTTTGCAGTCTCTCTAAAGAGCGTGTAAGCTGATGATGAACAAACTCTTTGGATATGGAGTGATAACAATCAGGAGCATACTCAACAACACTACACTCTAGCTTATGCAAAGCGGAGTTTGTATCTTTATACTCTTGCAATAAAGAGCCCTGAATATAACCAAACTTGCTCACTATCTCCACACTCTCATAAACTGCTGCATCAAAGTGTCTAAAAGCCTTTGCTATAGCTCTTTCTGCTCCACCATCAAAATAGTTTGTAGAGGTATCTATCAGCTTTATACCACCTCGTATAGCCTCTATCAGTGCATCGATATGCGCTTGATTGTGGTCACTTATTCTGTATGTACCAAATCCGAAATCGGGCATAAATATCCTTAAGATTTTAAATAATTTAATAGAATTATAGCGAATTAATTAGTGAAGTAATAAATGGAGGGATGGGCAAAAAGCCCAGGGGGTTGAACTATACTAGTTCGATAAAAGCCATCTCAGCAGCATCACCGCGTCTAGTTCTTGTTTTAGTGATTCTTGTATAACCACCATTTCTTTCTGCATACTGAGGTGCTACTTCATTCATAAGTTTCTTTGTAGCCTCTTTATCTCTTAAAACAGCAAAAACAGCTCTATGAGCATTGCTATCACCCTTTTTAGCTTTAGTGATAAGCTTTTCGATAAACCCTCTAAGCTCTTTTGCTTTTTCAACTGTTGTTTCAATCTTTCCATGCTCTAATAGAGCAATGCTTAGGTTCATAAGAAGTGCTTTTCTATGAGCACTTGTACGACCTAGCTTTCTATATCCGTGACGATGTCTCATCTTCTTTTCCTTATTTAGCTTCTATTTTCTTTTTAAGTGCACTCTCGACCTCTTCAGGAAGTTTACTTCCCACCTCATAACCATACTCCGTAAGCTTTTCTACGATCTCATCGTATGATTTTTTTCCAAGGTTTTTAACATTTTTTAGGTCATTTTGGCTCATTAGAACGATTTCGCCAATATACTTTATGTCTGATCTATCAAGACAGTTATAGCTTCTTGCACTAAGTCCTAATGTGTCGATAGGTTGCATAAGTTTTTTAAGCTCTGCAGACTCCTCAACTTTCTCTATAGTTGTAGGAGCTTTCACACTGATCTCAGAGTTAAATACACTCAGTTGAGCATACATAACTTCTAAAGAGTTTTTAAATGCATCTATCGGTGAAATCTGTCCATCAGTTTTAATGTTAAAGATAACTTTTTCAAAGTTTGGATTATCTTCAACTAGGACATTTTCGATCTTGTATGTAGCACTCTTAACAGGAGTAAAGTAGGCATCAAGTACTATATACTCACCAGAAATCTCTTCGATGATATCTTCACTAGGTACATAACCGATCCCTTGAGCGATCTTAAGTGAGAAGTTAAGAGTTGCCTCTTCATTAAGAGTCGCTAGATGTGCATCTGGAGTGACTATCTCTACATTTTCATTATTTAGATCGCTTCCTTTGATCTCACACGGACCTGCGAAGTTATACTCAACCTCGATATCGCTCTCTCCATTGAGAAGCTTAAAGCGAATCTCTTTGAGGTTAAGAATAAAGTCAGAGATATCCTCAAGCATCCCTCTTACAGAGTCAAACTCATGTTTAGCACCCTCTATTTTGATCGCATATGGAGCATATCCAACCGAACTGCTTAATAAGAAACGGCGAAGCGGATGAGCGAGAGAGACCGCATATCCAGTTTCAAAAGGATAAGCAATTACATTCGCTTCATTCTCGCTAATTTGTTCTACCTCAAACTCTTGTGGAGCAAGTGGAGTAGTTTTGATCTTTTTCATATATCCGCCTTTTAGTTTTTCTTATTATTTAGAGTAAAGCTCAACGATAAGTCTCTCTTCAACAGGGATAACAACCTCTTCTCTCTCAGGGAGTCTTGTAAATATACCAAATACTTTCTCTTGATCTACATCAACCCATGGAGCAATACCAGTTTGGTTTGTAAGCTCGATCGCTCTTTGTACTTGAGGGTTGTTTTTAGATTTCTCTTTGATCTCGATTTTTTGTCCTGGTTTTACTCTGTATGATGGGATATCTACTCTTTTACCATCAACAAGAACATGACCATGAGTTACAAGCTGTCTAGCAAATCTTCTTGTACTTGCAAATCCCATTCTATAAACAACATTATCAAGTCTTTGTTCAAGAAGAGTGATCAGGTTATTACCTGCATTTCCTTGTCTTCTTTTAGCCTCTTTAAAAAGATTTCTAAACTGCTTTTCAGCAACTCCGTACATGAATTTTGCTTTTTGCTTTTCAGCAAGTTGCATACCATACTCAGAAATCTTCTTTCTTCTTTGACCATGTTGACCTGGACCATATGGTCTTTTATCAAGTGCACTCTTACCTGCTAAGCGTCGCTCACCTTTAAGGTTAAGGCTAACTCCAAATCTTCTTTCGATCTTTTCTACTGGACCTCTATATCTTGCCATTGCTTAACCTCCTTATACTCTACGACGCTTCGGCGCTCTACATCCGTTGTGTGGCAACGGTGTGACATCTTTAAGGAACATTACTCTGATACCTTCGATAGCTCCAACAGTTTTAACTGCAGTCTCTCTACCAGAACCTGGTCCTTGAACTTTGATACCAACCTCTTTGATACCATGGATCTTTGCTTTTTCCATAGCCGCTTCTACTGCTGCTTGTGCTGCAAATGGAGTTGATTTTTTGCTTCCTTTAAACCCTAGGCTACCTGCTGAACTCCATGCGATCATATTTCCCATCTCGTCAGTTACTGTAACGAGAGTATTGTTAAATGACGCTGCAATATGTACTATACCACGAGCGATATTCTTTTTAACTACTTTTTTTCTAACAGCTTTTCTTTTTGCCATCTTTTCTATCCTCTCTTACTTACGCTGCACCGACGGTTTTTCTCTTACCCTTACGAGTACGAGCATTCGTCTTAGTTTTTTGTCCTCTTACTGGAAGACCGCGTCTGTGTCTTAGACCTCTATAGTTTCCAAGGTCCATAAGTGCTTTGATATCCATAGCTACTTGTTTTCTAAGATCACCCTCAACTATATAGTTTTCACGGATCTCTTTAGCGATAGCAGCTACATCCTCTTCAGAGAGTTCATACACTCTTTTGTCATAAGAGATACCTGTAGCGTCAAGTATCTTTCTTGAAGTATGAAGACCTATACCATAGATATATGTAAGGCCATACTCGATTCTCTTTTTCTTAGGTAAATCAACACCAGCAATACGAGCCATGATTATCCTTGTCTTTGTTTATGTTTTTTGTTCTTGCAGATTACTCTGACAATACCTTTTCTTTTGATGATTTTACAATCATCACACATCTTCTTTACTGAAGCGCGAACTTTCATATAAGCTCCCTTAGGTTATGCTCATCTTTAGTACTTCCAGGCTGGTTTTTAAACCCTGCCAACATTTTTAGAAATACAAACCATGTATATCTAAAAACACTCTGACCCTCTTAGCTAAAGCACTAAAGTGGATGCGAATTATACTTAAAGTTCGATTAATCTTTTATTAAGCCCACACAACACTCACTCCATACTCTCTATCTAGTATGATCGTTTTTGTATAAGCGATCTTTTTACCATACTTTTTGCTAATGAGTTCCACTTCAATCTCTCCCTCTTGAAGCAACTCTCTTACCTCTTTATACCCCAACCATTTTCCATATCTTCCAAGAGCATTTTGCCAAATGCGAAAATCGCATGTCGCATCCTCTCTAAGCTCCCACAACTCTCCATCTTCACTTTTCCAGTGTGCATTGGAACAGGCATAGAGTTTTACTTTTTTACCGTAAACTATCTTCTCTCTTACTTCTATCTTTCCATCTTTACAGTATGGACAATCGCCTAAAAACACAACCATTTCCTATAAAATTTTCTCAAACTCTAACACAACTCTTCAAAAAATTCTAAAAAAATAGCAAACTGCAAGATTTTAGAGACTACCCTCTTCTGTAGATTGATGTTTTGATGCTTTAGAAAGCATACTCAGTGCATCTCCTCTCGAACCATTTTTCGTTCTTTGTGCAAGAGACTTGTTGCGATATAAGGATACGCCATCAATAGGCTTTAAAGGGGTGAGATTGTGCAAAACTTTTTTTGAGTCCTAGCCAAAGCTAAGACAATAAAAAATTTTCAAGGAAACATCACTTCGTGACCGCATTTGCTTGTTTTGTGCAAGATTGCCCCTTTAAAGCCTACCCTACGGGCTTT
>FPHB01000011.1_pt1 | contig 45134 bp, 52 predicted proteins | sample 1057301 | NCBI WGS metagenome assembly FPHB01 (sample SAMEA4473311, study PRJEB15554) | hydrothermal vent metagenome | biome: marine basaltic hydrothermal vent biome; feature: marine hydrothermal vent; material: water | place: Pacific Ocean | collected 2011-06-14/2011-07-23 | depth 1155 m | reverse complement strand
TTGGCTCTGTGATACTCTATAGACTCTTTAGCCCATGCGGTTGTTCGCTCTATACTTGTAGCTATACGCTCCTTTGTAGCTGGAAGTGCAACTAGATCATCAAGGATCATCATGATATCTGATCCTAAGTTGTACTGGATATCGAGTACCTTTTTTGGAGTAAAGAAGTGTTTACTGCCATCTATGTGGCTGCGAAACTCTATGCCGTCTGTTTGTGGTTTGCTCATGTCACTTAGACTAAAGGCTTGAAAGCCACCACTATCGGTTAGAAAGCTTTTAGGGTACTTTGTAAAGCCATGGAGTTTGCCAAGTTTTGCAACGGTTGCATCACCTGGACGAAGATACATATGGTAGGTATTTGCTAAGATGATTTCAGCTTGAAGAGTATCAAGCAGATCTTTAACATCTAGACTTTTGACACTTCCTACTGTTCCAACAGGCATAAAAACAGGTGTTTTGATGGTAGAGTGAGCCGTTTGGATCGTACAGGCTCTAGCACCTGCACTTGTTGCATCTATACGAAATTGCATGATCTACATCGTACCTATAATTTTGATAAGCTCTTCAGGGCGGTTAGAGTACTTGATAGCATTCTCTTTTGTGATGATGTTTTGTTTAAGAAGATCAAAAAGTACTTGAGTTTGTGTTGTCATTTTTGTTTCTGTTTGGTTGAGCTGCATTTGTGAGTAGATCTGATGTACTTTATCCTCACGAATAAGGTTAGAGATAGCTGGATTTGTGATCATGATCTCATGCGTTGCTACTTTACCACCACCTATACGAGGGATAAGCGTTTGTGAGATAACAGCCACAAGTGCTTGAGCAAGTTGAGCACGGATTTGTGGCTGCTTTTGTGAGTCAAAAACATCGATGATACGGTTGATAGTTCCAGGTGCTGAGTTGGTATGGAGTGTACCAAAGACAAGGTGACCTGTTTCTGCCGCCGTTAGAGCTGCACCGATAGTCTCTTCATCACGCATCTCACCGATGAGTATAACATCTGGATCTTGTCTTAGTGAGTACTTTAGTGCTGCAGCAAAAGAGTTAGTTGAGCTTCCAACATCACGCTGAGAGAAGAGGGACTTTTTGTTCTTGTGGACAAACTCAACAGGATCTTCGATCGTGATGATATGTTTGCGTTCTGTTTCATTGATCTCATTGAGCATTGCTGCTAGTGTGGTTGATTTACCACTTCCAGTTGGACCAGTCACTAGGATAAGCCCCTTCTCTCTTTTTACAAGCTCTTTAAAGACTGGAGGAGAGTTAAAGTCTTCAAGTGATGGGATCTCCAAAGGGATCATCCTAAAGGCACAACCAATACCATAGATAGTTCTATAGTAGTTTGCCCTAAAACGCCCAACTCCTTGAAGTTCAAATGAGAAGTCAAGTTCATTTTCTTCTTCAAACTTTTTCTTCTGTTTATCTTCAAGTAGCGAGTATGCCATCTTTTCAACATCTTTGGCGGTTAAAACTGGAAGATTTAGTGCTTTTAGCTCTTTGTCTATTCTTATTTGCGGTTCACTTCCAACAACGATATGTAGGTCAGAAGAGCCATATGCTAGGACACTTTTTAGTAGTTTTTTGATGTCTATCGTTTTTGTTTCTGTTGTTGTTTCACTCATATTATGCTCCTTTTGTTATAAGTTTTGTAAAGGCATCCTCATCATACCCTACTACAATATTTTGATCACTCTCTACAATGGCTCTTTTGATCAAAAGAGGTTCTTTACACATCCACTCTATTTTTGCAGTGTCATCAAGATCAAGCTCTTTAAGCTTGAGATTTCTATAGGTTGTACTTCTAGTATTGAAAAGTTTTTTAAGACCTACAGCTTCTGCCCATCTTTGAAGATCTTCACAACTTGGAGATGTTGTTTTAAAATCAACAAACTCATATGAGATACCATTTTTATCAAAAAACTTCAGCGTTTTTTTAACCGTGTCGCAGTTTTTGATCCCATATATTTTCACGCTTAATCCTATTCGATAATTTTTGGAACGATAAAGAAGTGATCTTGCGATTTTGGAGCATTTTTTAGGATTGATTCATTGATCTCTGTTTCACATGAAGGGATATCTTTTCGTGTGATAGTAGCTTCGTCATCCATTGCAAATGTAGCATCTATACCTGAAGTATCTAACTCTTTAAGATTTTCTGCAAACTCTAAAAACTCACTAAGATTTTTGATGATAGTTTCTCTTTTCTCTTCAGAAATTTTAAGCATAGAGAGCTTTTCAAGGCGGGAAAGTAGTTTTTCATCTATCTGCATTTTTTACCTTTATGCAAAAATTTCTATGATTGTAGCAAATATTTGATAAAAGTTTAACAATTTATAGGATAATATTTCTTATACAAATTGGTTAAAGGATAGATTTTGAGTTTAAAAGAGAGTGTAGAGTTTATAAAAGAGGAACTAAATTCTGAAGAGAAGCTTTTTGAAAAAGCGGTTCAGACAGAGCGTTTTTTAAAAAAGTATAAAAAAGGTATCATAGCGATTATAGCTGCTGTTGTTATCTTAGCTTTAGGTAATACTGCATATAAGATAAAAGAGAAAAATCGCATCGAAGAGGCAAATCTTCAACTAGAACTCCTTGTTAAAGATCCTACAAATCAACAAGCACAAAATAGACTTAAAGAGTTGAGTCCAAAGCTCTATACTGCGTGGAGTTTTTCTTATGCACTTAAGAGTAATGATCTTAAGAAACTTTTGGAGCTAAAAGGATCAAAGCTTCCTCTTATTGGTGATTTGTCAACTTATGAAGTAGCTTCTCGTAAAGCAGATCAAAAAGAGCTAGTAAATTATGAAATGAGACAAGATGCTATCTATAAAGATCTTGCTATAGTTCAAGATGGGATCTTGTATCTTAAAGAGAATAAAATCAAAAAAGCAAAAGAGAAGTTTTTACTAATAGATAAAGAGTCACCAGCGTATGGTATAGCAACGATTTTAAATCACTATGGGGTAAAGTAGTTGCGTCATTTTTTAGTTTCTTTTTTTCTATTGTTTCTCTTTTTTGGATGTAGCTCAAAGGAGGTTTTTGAACCAAAAAATGTAGCAGTGGAGTGGAAAGCCTTAAAAGAGAGTGATACTAAGATCATTGATAAAACTGCTGAAATTGCTGAACTAGAAGATGGAAGAGTGCTTGTCAAAAATCAAGAGCTTAATGTCACAATAGCACCAGACTTTAGAGTTATAGGTAAAAATGGTGACTATATCCTCTCAACAAATATAGATGGGGATCTATATCTACACAATATCGATACAAATACTACAAAAAAGTTAGAGTTAAAAAAGACAATCGCTGCAGCAAGTACAGATGGAGATGTTGTTGCAGTTGTTTTTGCAAGTGGTAAGTTGGCACTGTATAAATTGTTGAGTGGGAAGTTACTTTTAAAGCTTGAGGGTGGAACAAGTATAGCTTTAGATGCTAGGATTGTAAATCCCTACTTTATGAATGATCTTGTTCTCTTCTTAACACTTGATGGTAAGATCGTTATCGTAAATAAAACTCTTAAAAAACGGCTTCGTACTATCATAGTAAGTGCAAATGAATACTTTAACAATGTTATCTACTTTGATATATTGCAAGAGAGACTCATAGTTGCAACAGGAACAAAGATCCTCTCTTTTGGAAGATCACAAAAAAGAGTAGAACTAGAAGCTAGAAATATCACACATGATAAAGATCACCTCTATGTTGCAACAAAGCAAGGGGATATCATAGAACTCTCTAGTGATCTTGATATAAAGAGAAAGGTTCACTTTCCATTTGCACACTTTTTAGGTTTAAAGATATATAAGGGTGTTCTTTATGCTCTTGAAAAAGAGGGATATATCATCAAGCTTTCTAAAGATCTTCTGACTTATAAGATCTATGAGGTAGATATCCCAGATGATGGCTATGTTTATAGTGGAAATGATAGATTTTTTGTAGGTGATAGAGTAGTTTTTCTTGATGAACTCTCCAAGTAATGAGCTTGAAGCTTTTATAGAGTATATAACTGTTACCAAAGCTCTTGCTAAAAAGAGTATAGAAGCTTATAAAAATGATCTCTTAAGCATAGAGAGTGAGTCTAAAAAAGCACTTATAGAGCTAAGCAGTGAAGATATCTTTGCACTTCTGTCACGATATAGCAATAAACGAACACTTAACCGTAAACTCTCCTCTGTCAATGCCTTTTTTGACTTTTGTTATAAGAGTCATTTTCTTTCTCAAAAGCAGCATCTTCATGCCGCTAAGATTCCTAAAAATCTTCCAAAATTTCTCTCTTATGAGGAGTTTAAACAGGGTTTAACTTTGATCGATCGTCGAGACTGGCTAGGTATGAGAGACTATGCTTTGTTGCTTTTTTTATATGCTAGTGGTGCACGCATCAGTGAGGCATTAGAGCTAAAGCGTGAAGATATAGAAGGGGAATGGTTGCGTATCCGCCATGCAAAGGGGCAAAAGGAGCGTGTTGTTCCTCTAGCAGCAAATGCGATAAGAGCTATAGATGAGTATCTAAGAGCTAGAACAAAAGAGAGTGAATATGTCTGGATCAACTATAAAGGAGGAAAACTAAGTCGAATCTCAGCTTTTGGGATCACAAAAAAGTATCTGGGAATCTCTCCTCATGTTCTTCGTCACTCCTATGCGACTGCACTAGTAAGTGGAGGTGCAGATCTAAGAGTGGTGCAAGAGCTTTTAGGACATGCATCGCTTCTTACTACTCAGATCTATACCCATGTCCAAAAGCAAGAGCTCAAAGATACACTAGAGGCGTGTCACCCTATGGCACGGGGGATTTAGTCCCATATCTCATAAAGTCGATTGCCATCTTCCATTATTTTGTGTACATCCCTCCATCGCTCCTCTTTGATCGCATTTTTAAGTAGCAAGAGCTCCTTTTCAAAAAGCTCTATCGCTTCAAGTAGGTTTGTTTTATTTTGCCTAAAGATATCTTCCCACATGTAAGGAGAGCTCTTTGCAAGACGGCTCATAGAGCGAAATCCACCTGCAGCAAGAGCGAGGATGTTGTTTTTATCCTCTTGGTTCATAACTGTGTTGGCTATAGAGAAGCTTACTGCATGAGGCATATGAGAGATAAAGGCTGCATGTCTATCGTGTTCATTCGCTCCCATATAGTACTTTTTCATCTTAAGAGATTTAAAGATCTTCTTAGCAACATCTCTTTGAAGCTCTCCACTATCTTCAAGATCACAAAGTACGACGACTTTATTTTCATATAGCCCTTCTATGGCTGCCGTTGGACCGAAGTTCTCTGTTCCAGTCATAGGATGCGAAGCGACGAAGTTTTTGCGTATCTGCTTGGGACAGCTTTGGACGATCTTGGCTTTTGTGCTACCTAGATCTATAACAGTTGTATCCTTATCGATATCTGTAAGCTTAGAAAGAGAGTCGATGATCCCATCTACTGGAATAGCTAAAAAGATAACATCATACTTTTTAACATCCTTAAAAGGAACAAATCTTTTAACAAGTCCTAGCTTCAATGCCTCTTTTTGATGCACCTCATTGTGATCACATCCAACGATCTCATCAACAAAGTCAAACTTTTTTAAACTAAGTGCCAAAGAACCACCCATCAGACCCATACCAACTATAGCTATCTTCACATTTTACCTTCTATAACTCTTTTTCTAATTGTAGCAAATTTACTTAAAAAGGATAAAATCTCTTGAAAATTTAACTTTAGGACTTCAATGAAAATAGCTCTTTTTTTCCTTATATTGCTTCTACCTTACGAACTTTTTGCCTATAAAATAGAAAAGATAAAATATGATGGACTCTTTCATATCTCCAAAGGGGTGGCACTTCGTATGCTTCCCTTTAAAGAGGGGGATGATGTCTCAGATAAAGAGATCGATAAAGCACTAAAAGAGTACTATAAACAGGGATATTTTAATGATATATGGATCGATTATAAAAGTGGTGAGCTAACATTTCACTTTAAAGAGAAGCCTATTATTGCAAAAGTTGAGCTTCAAGGATGGAAAGAGAACGATGAGGATGTGCTTAAAGATGTTATAAAGATCAAAAAGGGTGAACTTCTTGATATGGCAAAACTTGAAGCTGCCAAAAAGCGTATCATCGAAGCGATCTCTCAAGATGGTAAGATAGATAGTGTCGTTGAGATTAAAACTCAGAAGCTAGAAAATGGTGGGATTAAGGTGACATTTATTGTCAATGAAGGAGAGGAGATCATTATCGATAAGCTTCGCTATAGTGGGGTTAAACAGCTAGATAGTGATGAGTTTGATGAGGTAATAGCAAACAAAGAGCATGAGTTTATGGGATGGTTCTGGGGGCGAAATGATGGAAAGATGCATCTACAAGACCTGCAATATGATCCACTTCGTATAAGAGATTTTTATATGCAGCATGGTTTTTTGGATGCAAAAGTAGATGAGCCTTTTGTGCGTGTAAATTTTGATAGTTATTTAGCTCAGATGAGTTATCAGATTTATGAAGGAGAGCCATATAAGATCAAAAAGATCATCATAGAGCAGACAAAAAAAGTTATAGATCCAGATGTTTTAAAAAAGGATCTCAAACTTAAAAAGGGAGAGATATTTAATATAAAGAATTTTAGAAGTGATATGGAACGCATAAAGACAAAAGTAGCAGATCTCTCCTATGCTTATGTACAGGTTATACCAGATATCCAAAAAAATAAAAAAAAGCATACTGTAAAAGTAATCTTTAGAGTAATTCCTGGAGAAAGAGTGCATATACGAGATGTTATCATCTCTGGAAATAAAAGAACACTTGATAGAGTTATACGAAGAGAACTCTATTTAGGACCTGGTGATATGTACTCTCTTACAGATTTGCAAGACTCAAGACATGCACTAGGTCGTCTAGGTTTTTTTGATGGGGCAACGATCGAAGAAAAGCGTATCGATAATAAAAGCATGGATCTTATCGTTAAAGTAAAAGAGGCACCAACTGGAAATATCCAAATTGGTGGAGGTTATGGTAGTTATGGTGGACTACTACTTAGTATCTCTGTAAATGATAGAAATATTTGGGGAAGTGGTATAAGTCTCGGTATCAAAGCAGAGAAATCACAAACTGCTAAAAATGCATCCTTTAGTATCTCAAATCCTCATTTAAATGATAGTGATTTTAGTGGAAATTTTTCTATATTTACTTCACAATATGACTATAATGACTATGCAGTTAATTCAAATGGAGTTACAGTTGGAACGGGACACCGTTTTTCACGATCTATAAATGGTTATTTGAGCTACTCCTACTCATCAAACAAATATGATATCTTTCATCCAGAAAATCTTTCAACTTATTATATGGCATTTTTTGAAAGTTACTCAAAAAGCTCTGTAACAACGACAGTAAACTTTGATAATACAGATGACTACTATCTTCCACGAAAAGGGATTCATATAACGCAAAGTTTTGAAAAAGCTGGATTGGGAGCGGATGCAGACTTTTTTAAATCACGTACTCGATTTGGATTTTATAAAGGACTTGAAGATTATGTAGGTTTTGATGCAATTTTTCGCTATAAAGCACATCTATATTTTGCTGAAGATACAGGATATCTTCCAATTGCTGAACGATTTTATATGGGAGGCATAGGAAGTGTCAGAGGGTATGAATCCTACTCTCTCTCCCCAGCTATACAAGAGATAGATGAAAATGGAAACATAACTTACAGAAGAGTTGGAGGAAGACAAACATTTTCAAATTCAGCAGAGATTAGTTTTCCTTTTGTTCCAAAAGCAAAGATGCGTCTTGTAACCTATATTGACTGGGGATTTATAGGAGATAACAACCTCAATGAAATTTCTCGTGGTGGTTATGGAGCAGGGCTTGAGTGGTTAAGTCCTGTAGGTCCTATACAGTTGATGTTCTCTAAAGCTATCAATCCACAAAGATCAGATACAGATAAATTACCTGCAGATAAAACTGCAGTCTTTGAGTTTACTATGGGGCAACGCTTCTAAGAGAGAGGCTCCGCTGCTTTTGCAGCCTTTTCTACCTCCTCTATAAAACGATCTACAAGCTCTTTTTCATCGAGGTTAGCAATAACCTCTCCCTTTACCATCACAAGCCCTTTGCCCTTTCCATACGCAATGGCAACATCAGCATGTTTGGCTTCACCTATGGCATTGACCACACATCCCATTACACTGACATCAAGTGGAGTCTTTATATGCTTTGTACGCTTTTCTATCTCTGCTACTGCACTTACTAGATCAGCCTCTATACGCCCACAAGTTGGACATGAGATGATATTTAGACCATCTTGTGCTACACCACTATCTTTGAGGATCGCACGGGCTACTTTTATCTCCTCCTCTAGTTCTCCTGTGATACTTACTCGCATCGTATCACCGATACCATCAAGTAGTAAGCTTCCAAGTCCGATGGCACTTTTGATTGTGGCATGATAGAGTGTACCTGCCTCTGTAACACCTAGATGGAAGGGATAGTTGTTTTTTGGACGAAGCATCTTATAAGCTTCAACTGTTCGTTTAACATCACTTGCTTTGAGTGAGATTTTGATATCTGTAAAATCTAAATCTTCAAGGTATTTGATATTATACTCAGCACTTGCAACCATCGCTTTGGCAGTTGCCCCATACTTATCATCAAACTCTTTCTCAAGGCTTCCTGCATTGACACCTATGCGGATGGGGATGTTATGCTCTTTACAAGCTTTGACTACTTCAGCAACTTTCCACTTCTCGCCGATATTTCCTGGGTTGATGCGAATGCAGTCCACACTTTTTGCTGCAATGAGTGCTAGTTTATAGTTAAAGTGGATGTCTGCTACAAGAGGCAAGGATATCTGCTCTTTTATGTTTTTGAGTGCAAGTGCATCCTCCATCTCTGGAACGGCAACACGCACGATATCGCATCCTGCAAAGTGTAGTCTATTGATCTGCTCCACTGTTGCAGCTATATCTCGTGTATCAGAATAGGTCATTGATTGAACAGAGATAGGAGCATCTCCACCTACGGCTACATTTCCAACATATATTTTTTTTGTTGGGTATCTTTTGATCATATTTTATATAGTCCCTAATTTTTAGTGGATTATATCATATTTTGCCCAGAGTATGAAAAAAGAGAAGATGAAGTGTCAATTCCATCTATTCTGGAATTGACATAAAAATTTTTATTGCAAGATCTGAATTTAGAATGAGTACCCAAATCCTGCATAGGTAATGCTACTTGACATTTTAAAGTCACTCTTAGCAAACTCCCTATTAGATCCTGTGATATCGATTTTTACATTTTTAAGTTTTAAAGAGCTATATCTGTATCCAAGTGTAAAGTAGAGTCTAGGACTAAATGTAAACCATCCAATCTTTTTATCATAAGAAAAAGGTTGCAGTTTTAATCCAGCATCATACTCCTCAAAGGTTCCATCTACAGAAAGATCACTCTCTAGATAGTCATTTTTTATTTTTCCCGTCTGATAGGCATAGGTTGCAGAGGCATAGAGATAGAAATATTTGTTTAAACTTTTACTAAGAGTGATATGTGGACCTACTTTGTATGTGAGGATTTTTGTTTTACTCTTTTTCATCGCATCCATTACATCATCACTATTATCGTCATTATTACTATCACTCTTTTTGCTATCTATCCATGGTAATGAGGCCCCTATGATCACTCCTAAACCGATAAAGTTGTTTTCATCTTTATGAACTACATCCCAACCAGCTCCTAAATTTATATCTAAACCTTGAGGTCTATAATCGATAGAAGGAACTACAACTGGATTATTAAAGATACTTCCAACACTATTGAGCTCATTTTGTGTTTGAGTGAGACTCTTTATATCATACCAGGTGATATTGTACTTGTAAAAGAACTTTTCTGAAAAGAGATTTTTATGTTGTTCAACCATAGAGTAGGTGGTTGCATCTGTGGAGATGGTTGAGTCAAGCCCAATAAAACCACCCTTCATCTTAAACTCTCCAGTACCAACTTGCATCTCTCCAGCTAAAAGCGATAACGGAGCCAATGAAAGAAGTAGTAACTTTTTTGGGAACTTTGAGAACATTGTTATACCTTTTAAAGTTTTATATTGTAAAAGTATAACAATTGATGTTAAAAATTATCTTAAATTTTTTTATCTATAAGGTAAAGTTACAGGTTGTTAGTAAAAGAGAACTTCAAACTCCTTGAGAGATTTAAGTTTCTCTACCGCCTCTTTAGAAAAATGCATACTAAAGTCAATCTTACATGGTCGATGGGTTAGTAGTGCAATAGCAACTGAGACTATAAAACTAAGTTTATCTAAAGTATCCTTTTTAGGGAGAAGTTTTTTGTACTTCTCATAGTGCTCTTTTGAAGGGAGTTTGCGTTTTGCATAGCGTGTTAGAGTTGCTATAAGCATCGTGTCAAAATGGCTAAATCCATACTCTAAAGTTGCTTGAATGATATAGTAGCTATGTTTATTTTTTGAGTAGTAGTGTATAGTACTTCCAACTGGAAAGAGTTTTGCAGCAAGTGCTGTATGATATCGATACTTTACATCTATATCAAGCTCTTTATGGACAAGATCAAAGATCTCTTTAGCTAGTTTATTTAGCAAGTTAGCATGTTTTTTCTCTTCTATATAGGCATCTAGAAGATAGCGAACAGAGGGGTTGAAGTTCTCTGGAAAGCGAAGTGCAGATGTTCTAAGGATATCACTCAGATAGACCCCCTCTCTTACTCCTACACCACTTGTTATAAGCCTTTTGATTGAGAGTTTTTTGATAATTCGAGAGAGTATCAATGCACCTGGTGCTATTACATCAAGTCGTTCATCTTTGATGGAGAGTTTTTTAAGCTCTTTTGGGGATTTTGCTTCTAGTATAGAGCTAAGAAGTTTTTTAAACTTTTTAAAATCTGGCTCATAGGCATGAAGCTTTTGAAGTGGATACTCCTCCATAGACATCAGTGCCAAACTCAAAGCCCGAAAACTTCCACCTATTCCGATTATAGTATCGATGGAGTCGATATTTTGAAGTTTTTCTAACTCTTTGTCTATATAAGCAGTAGCTCCTTTGATATCTCCTTTGTCAAAAAAGAGCTCCTTTAGACGCACTGCACCAAGATCAAGAGAGATTGGGTTATGAACATCTTTGCCATTTATGATAGCAAACTCTGTCGAGCCTCCTCCTATATCAACTGTTATTGCATTTTTTTGTGGTGGAAGAAGATTTGCAGCAGCTATCCCTCCAAATAGAGCCTCTTTTGCTCCATCGATTACTTTGATATTTAGTCCTAGTCCATTGCGAACACGCTTTAAAAATATCTGTCTATTTGGAGCGTCACGAAGTGCAGATGTTGCTACACAAAGAATCTTTCTTGCTTTATAGGATTTGGCTATTTTTAGAAAGCCACAAAGAGCTTCATACGCTCTTTGCATCGGTTCTTCTTGCAAGTTACCGCCATTTTTGTAGGCATTTTCACTGATGCGTACCTTTGATTTAGTCTCATTGAGCATATGAAAAGCAAATCTACTGCTCTTTTTATAAACCACCATCCGTGCCGAATTGGAGCCGATATCTATAACTGCGGTAACTTTTGCCAAAACTACTCTTCTTCTAAAAGAGATTTGTATTTAAATTGTAACTCAGCGATTGTTTCGACATTATCTTTATCAAGCACGATACAATCAACTGGACATACAGAGATACAAGCAGGTTCATCATAAACTCCCACACACTCTGTACATCTGTCTGGATCGATAAAGTAGATAGGATCTCCCTCTTCGATTGCCTCAGTTGGACACTCCTCTCTACAAGCATCACATGCTATACACTCATCATTTATCATTAGTGCCATATTTCTCTTCCTTATATATGTTAAATTATAGGCACGATTTATATCAAAAGTAACCTTTATTATTTTTTAATTTTTCTCTTTTTTGACGGTAATGCACATGAGAGATCAGATTTGAGTTGTAAAGTAGCAACAGTACCATCTACTCCATCACTTCTATTTTTTATACTTATTTTTGCCCCTAAAGCATCAGCGGCACTTTTTGCCAAAAAGAGTCCAAGACCAACGCCACTTTTATTTCCACTGCGTTTAAATGGTGCAAAAAGATCCTCGCTCTCATCGATCCCACACCCTTCATCGATAACTTGAATACACAAACCATAATCATCGGGATAGCTTACTAGGGAGACTTTTTTCCCTTTTGGGGTAAATTTTAGGGCATTTTGGAGAAAATTTTGGATGATTTGATTAAGTAGGCTAACTTGCAGTGTTGCAAGAAAAGAGTTTGGTTGAAAGTTCATAGTAAGCTCTTTGTTCTCATTTTTAGCTAAAAGTTGAAAGTCATTTGCTTTACTTTTTAAAAACTCTATAACATCTACTTGTTGAGGCTTATCAAGTTGTGCCCCCTCTTGACGACCCATATTGAGGATGTTGCTTACGATAACATTCATCTCATCGACTGTTTTGTTGGTTGTTTTGATCGCCTCTATATACTCATCTGGAGTTCTCTTTTTTATAAGAGTGACTTGATTTTTGAGTTTGATAACTGCTAGAGGAGTTTTGAGCTCATGAGCAGTACCTATAAAGAGCTCTTTTTGATACTTTACAAAGTTTTGGATACGATTTAGAAGATGGTTGATTGTCTCAGCTAGTGGACGAAACTCAGTGGGAAGTTCATTGATCTTGATCTCATTCATCAAGTGTTCATTCATATTTGCCAACCTTTTTGTCATACTCTCTATTGGGGTAACGAGCATTTTTGACAGAGCGATTGCATAAAGAAGCACCAACCCAAATCCAGCAATATTGATAATAAAGATATAGTGTAAAATCTTATCTAAGAGATCTTTTGTTTTTGTGATATCTTTTGTGATTTTAAAGTAGAGCATCTTAGATGGATCATAGGGGTAGATCAGTGTAAGAGAGGAGCTTTTTGGAGTTGAGTTTTGATATACTTCATACTCCTCTTGCATATTGTTAAGTTTAATGATATCGATACTAAGTCCTAGTGTATCTTGCATAGATATATTATCGATCAAAGATTTTTTTTGGACGATATTATTGGCATAGTGTATAAGCTCTTCGATTTTTTCATTATAGATTGATTCTTCTATATAGAGATATAAAATCGAGGAGAAGATTATCATCAAAGAGGCTGATGCAAAGATAAGTTGGATTAAGAATCTGTTTCTTATACTTTGAGTTGAGAACATCTTTTACCTTAAGAGAGTTATTAAAAAAAATGTATCGAAGATTTTTTATATTTTGGAGAAAAAGTGCCAAAAGAGGCACTAATGTTTTGAGATTAGTTGATCTCTTTTGGAAAGCAAAATCTATATCCACGACGACGAACTGTCTCTATCGTTGTGATACCTAGTGGTTTATCCATCTTTTGGCGGATTTGGTTGATAGCTACCTCGATAACATTTGGTGTTACAAGTTCAGGCTCTTCCCAGATCGCATCAAGAAGCTGCTCTTTAGAGACGATCTGATCTCTATGTCGTGCAAGGTGAGTAAGAACTTCAAATGGTTTACCTTTAAGTTCGATCTCATTCTCTTTGTAGATGATCTTCTCCTCTTCAGGGTTGATTACTAGATCTTCGATCTCTATGATATTACTTCCACCAAATCTAAGTCTTGCTTCAAGTCGTGCAACAAGTACATCAAAGTCAAATGGTTTGCGGATATAGTCATCAGCACCAGCTTTGAGTGCTTCTATCTCACTCTCATTATCATCTCTTGCAGAGAGAACAACAACAACTGTCTTAGGAGTTTTGCTTTTGATATCACCTATAATATCTATACTGTTTCCATCTGGAAGCATCCAGTCCATCAAAACGAGATCATAGTTTCTGATATCAAGATAGTACTCACCATCTTTGAGTGTTTCAGTAACATCACTTTGATATCCATACTCTTTAAGGCCTTCTGCCAGCATTTTGTTGAGTGTAACTTCATCTTCTATAATGAGAATTCGCATTCGTTTTCCTACCCGTCAAAAATTTTTGTGGAATTGTAGCATATTTTTAGGTTAATTTAATATTTTTTTCAAATTCGTTTAAAAAAAAGTGAAGTTTTTTTTAAGAATCAAACTGTTTGTTGGTGGCGACTGCGACCCTACAATCAGGTAAAATAGAGGGTTTTGTTATTTTTATTTTTAATTTTAAAATTTTTGGGAATTTTTTTTTCAACTTTTTTTGCAAAAAGCGATGTGCATCTTCAATAAGCAAAAATTTTTGCTTTTTCATGCTCTTTTTTATCTCTTTGACCACCTTTGCATAGTCGATAAAACCTTCATTGTCATCATACCCTATCTCTACATCTACGATAACTTTTTGAGGCTCTTTTCGTTCAAACTTTAAAATCCCGATGATACACTCAAAGCGAAGCTCCTCAATAGTGATGATAGAGTACATCTATATAACTCGCTTTTCTTCACCCTTTAAAAGGCGGATGATGTTTGGTATATGTTTATAAAAGAGGATCAAAGTGATAAGTATAACAGGAGCATGAGGCATATTTGGATGGATGATAAAGCTTGATATAAGTAAAGCAAGAACCCCTGTAAGAGAGGAGAGCGAAGATATACGCACTGTTTTTGCCATGATAAACCAAACTGCAAGTGCTATGAGTGTCTCAACTGGAAGCATAAAGAGAAGCACTCCCATCCCAGTTGCTATCCCTTTACCCCCTTCAAAGTTCAGATAAGGGCTAAAACAGTGTCCAAGAACTGCTAGTACCGCTATGCCCCAAAGTGTTGCTTCACTCAGACCGACAAAGTAGCCTATAACTAAAACTACTAAACCTTTGAGTGCATCAAGCAGAAGCGTTGCTGCTCCAAGCTTTTTGGCAAGTTTTGGATCCTTCTCTTTGACAACTCGAAGGACATTAGTTGCCCCTATACTTTGGCTTCCTGCACTCTTGACATCAACTCCAGCAAACTTTTTAGCAAGTATAAGCCCAAAGGGGATCCCACCAACTAGGTAAGCAAGGAGGAAAAATTGAATGTTTGTATTAAAAAGCATTTCCATAATAGATAAGTCCTATAAAGATAAAATCAATCAACATTCTACAGAATTTAAGATAAAACTTTGATATAATTCCATAAAAGAGAGATTCCCATTATAAGGATATTTTTTGAATTATACAAATGAAGAATTAAAACAGAAGATACAAGAGCTTAAAAAGAGGCTTGATGTAACAGTTGTAGCACACTTCTATCAGAGAGATGAGGTGTATGAGATGGCTGATATCACAGGGGACTCTTTGGAACTTGCTATGAAGACAAAAGAGGATGAGAGAGAGTTCGTTGTCTTTTGTGGTGTTGGTTTTATGGGACAAAGTGTAAAGGTGCTTTCACCAAAAAAACGCGTTTTGATGCCTAAAGTAGCTTGTTGTTCGATGGCAAGGATGATAGACTCTATCTATTATGATGAGAGTGTAAAGTTTTTAGAGGATCGTGGTATCAAAAAAGAGCAGATCTTGCCTATTACTTACATCAACTCTAACGCTGATGTTAAAGCCAAAGTAGGGGAGATGGGTGGTATGGTCTGTACTAGTGCCAATGCCAAAAAGATCATCACTTCTGCTCTTAAAGAGGGTAAGAAGATCCTCTTTGTTCCAGATCGCTGCTTAGGGCAAAATATCGCTAATCAGATGGGGCTAAAGTCAATGGTTATTGGAGTGGATGATATGGATCCAAAAGAGGCAGATATCATCTGTTATGATGGTTTTTGCTCAGTCCATCAGCTCTTTACGCTTGAGGACATAGAGTTTTATCGCAAAAAGTATCCAGGTATCAAGATCGCTGTACATCCAGAGTGTGATCCAAAGATTTGTGACGCAGCTGATTTTGTTGGTTCGACTTCACAACTCATTCGCTATATCGCTGAACTTCCAGAAGATCAAAAGGTTGCCGTTGGGACAGAGTATAACCTTGTCAATCGCCTTCGTCCTAAAAATACTTATGTCTTAAGCTCTACAAAGCCGGAGTGTCCAACGATGAATGAGACGACACTTGAGGATCTCTATCTAACACTAAAAAGTATCGAAGATGGTAAGCCGATCAATGAGATAGAGGTGGATGAAAAGACAGTGAAGTGGGCAAGAGTAGCACTTGAGAGGATGTTAGAGCTGTGAGAAGTGTTGAAGATTTTGTCCTTGAAGCACTCTATGAGGATGTAGGCAGAGGAGATCTCTATAGCTTAGTTGAGCCTAAAAAGGCATCAAGTGCAAAGGTGATTGCTAAAAGTGATGGGGTAGTTGCTGGTGTAGAGTATGCCAATGTTCTTGCAAAGTTGCAGGGATTTTCTATCAGTTGGCAAAAAGTTGATGGAGAGAGATTTCAAAAGGGTGAGGAGATAGCATATCTTCAAGGAGACTCGCACACACTTTTATCATGTGAACGAACAGTGCTAAATATCCTTCTTCATGCAAGTTCTATAGCAACTCTAACACGTAAGTATGTAGATATCATCGCTCCATATGGAACAAAACTGCTCGATACAAGAAAAACGCGTCCAAACTTGAGAGTTTTTGAAAAGTACGCAACGCGTTGTGGTGGAGCAGTTAATCATCGCATGGGACTTGATGACTCTTTGATGATCAAAGATACCCATCTAAAGACGATAGATGATCTTAAAGAGTATATAAAAAGAGCACGCACAAAGATCCCCTTTACTGCAAAGATAGAGGTTGAAGCAGAAAGCTTTGAGATAGCAAAAGAGGCATTTGAAGCTGGAGCTGATATTGTGATGTGTGATAATATGACTCCTGATGAGGTGAGAGAAGTGGTGGCATATCGTAATGAAAACTTCCCATCTATACTTCTTGAAGCAAGTGGCAATATCTCTCTAAAAACGATAGAGAGTTATGCAAAAACAGGTGTAGATGCTATAAGTAGTGGTAGTCTTATCCATCAGGCAAACTGGATCGATCTCTCGATGAAAATGCTCTAAAAGTGAGATAGATGGCTGACGATCAGGAAAAAACTGAAGAGCCCACCCCCAAAAAGATTGAGGATGCCAGAAAGAAGGGTAATGTCCCAAAATCACAAGATGTCTCTGGGATTGCTCCTCTTTTTGTAGCGATACTTGTCTTTTTGATGCTTTTTAAGTTTATTTCCGCAGAACTTTTTGAGTCCACTCGCTATTTTTTTACACTTATAGGTACTGAGATAGATAAAGCAAAAGCAGTTGAACTTGCCATAGTGACTGCAAAAGTGGTTTTTTTGTCTATTTTACCCTTAGCTGGAGCAGTAGCAGTTGCTGGAGTAGTTGGAAATGTTGCACAGTTTGGTTTTTTGTTTACTACTGAACCTTTGACGCCAGATATCAGTAAACTTGATATCATCAAAGGAACAAAAAATCTCTTTTCGATTAAAAAAGTTATCGATGGATTAAAAAATACCTTTAAAGCCTCTGTTGTTCTTGGGGTTGGGTTTATCTTCTTTTTTCTTTTTTTAAAAGAGCTTCCAGCAGTTATGCTCTATGGGATTGGAGATCAGCTTTATTGGCTTGGGCAAAAGAGTATCATTTTGGCACTTGTGATGCTTTTGGTACTGGCTGTTTTTGCTTTGATCGATCTTATCATCACTAGAAAACGCTACTTTGATGGTTTAAAGATGAGCAAACAAGAGATCAAAGATGAGATGAAAAATATGGAGGGAGATCCTCTTATCAAGGCAAAAATACGCCAGATACAAATGGAGGCTTCTAAAAAACGGATGATGGCTGAAGTACCCAATGCCGATGTGGTTGTAACCAACCCAACTCACTATGCGGTAGCTCTTAAGTATGAGCAAGAGAAGCATAGAGCACCGATAGTTATCGCTAAAGGTGCAGATAAAATAGCCTTACAGATAAAAAAAATAGCAAGAGAAAGTGGTGTTCATGTTGTGGAAAATCCTCCACTAGCACGAGCACTCTATGCACAAGTTGATATAGAAAAACCAATCCCAGAGGAGCTCTTTGCTGCAGTTGCAGAGCTACTAGCATATGTTTATAAAATGGAGAATAAAAAACTATGAAAGAGGCAAAAGAGTTTTTAGATATGATAAAAGAGGCTTCTTATATCGCAGTTGTAGCACACAAAGATCCAGATGCAGACTCTTTAGGTAGTGCAAGTGCCATCTACTCTTTTTGTTTACAACTGCATAAAAAGGTCTCTTTTGTTTGTGTAAGTGAGATACAAAGGCACTTTTTTATACTTCCATGGGTTGATCGTATTAAGCATAGTTTTGGGAGTGAAGATCTCCTTATAGTTTGCGATGCTGCTTCGTGGGAGAGAGTAGGTTTAGACAAAAGAGGCAAAGTTATAAATATAGATCATCATATAACCAATAAACATTATGGAGATCTTAACATCATAAAGGATGATGCTATAGCAACAACAGAAGTTGTTTATGATCTATTTCGAGAGCTTGATGTAAAGATAAATGAAAAGATGGCAACTGCTTTATATGCAGGGGTCGTTGATGATAGTGATAGCTTTAGCTCATCAAAAACAGATAGTGCAACTTTTGCTTTGGCAAAAGAGTTGATAGAGCTAGGTGCTAAACATAAAGATGTAGTAAAGTATTTACAAAAATATAGCACACTTTCACATCTAAGACTCCTTGGAGCGATGCTTTTAGATATGCGACTTCTTAAAGATGCAACTATAGCACTTTTTGAGGTAGAGTATGTGAAGTTTAAGCGTTATGGAGCAGATTATGAGGATGCAAAAGAGGCTCTTGAGAGAGCACTGGAGTTACCAACAGTTAAAACTTCTATACTAATTTTAGAGAAAGAGGATGGCTCTATAAAGATCTCTTTAAGAAGTTGTGAGGTTGATTGTGCATCTGTTGCTATACGCTTTGGTGGTGGTGGACATAGTGAGCGTGCCGGATGTGAGTTTGGTCATGATGTCTCTATACAAGAGGCAAGAGAGAAAATATTAGAAGAGGTAAAAAGAGTTGAGAAGAAAAAGAGGTAGTGGATCGGTTATAATTTTAACCCTATTTACATTGCTAATAGCAGCGGTTGTTTTTGTATATAATGCTCAAATGTTTGAGCGAAATGCACCAGAGGTTGATTTAAAAAATAATGGTTTTTGGAATCTTAGATCACCGTTAAAACTAAAAATAGAAGATGAGAGTGGGATTAAGTATTATAGTGTTATTTTACAAACATCTACAGGACAAAAAGAGCTCTCTTCTGGGCATTTTATTGCACCAACAAAAGATGTCTCACTTGAGATAAAACCTCCAAGAGATGCTTACGCGATCAAAGATAAAAAAGTCAAGATCATCATTGAAGCACATGATGCAAGTAAATGGAACTTTTTTAATGGTAATGCAGCTCATAAAGAGTATTTGCTTAATGTTGATAAAAGGCGTCCTTTAGTAAGTGTCGTTATCAACTCCTATAAGATCACTCGTGGTGGTTCGGCTTTGGTTATATTTAAAGCTAAAGATGCAAATCTTGATCAACTATATATCCAAACAAATTTTGGTAAACGCTTTAAGGTAACGCCATTTCACAAAGAGGGATACTATATTGCTTTACTTGCTTGGCCGATCAAAGAGCGAAACTTTCGAGCTTCAGTTGTAGCAACAGATCTAGCTGGTAACAGTGTTAAAGCTTATGTACCTCTATATCTAAAAGATCGAAATTATAGAGTGTCTCATATCAACGTTACAGATAGATTTTTAAATGGTAAAGTCGCTGATCTTGCAAGTCAGTTTGATCTAACACAAGGAGTTGATGATCCAATCGAGAGATTTAAACTAGTTAATGAAGATATACGCAAAGAGAATGAAAAACTGATACATGATATCACATCAAAAGTACCGACAGAAATGGTAGATGATTTTAAAATCCATAGAATGTATCCGTTAAAAAATGCTAAAGTAGTTGCAGGTTTTGGGGATCATAGACTTTATTATTATAACGGTAGAAAAATTAGTGAGTCTTATCATATGGGACTAGATCTTGCTAGTGAAGCGATGGCACCTATAAAACCTCAAAATGGAGGGGAGGTTGTTTTTGCAGATTTTAATGGTCTCTATGGTAATATGCCTATAATTCATCATGGTTTAGGTCTTTATACACTCTATGGACACTGCTCCTCTTTAGCAGTAAGCAAAGGAGATGAGGTAACTCCAAGAGAGGTTATAGCTCATACTGGTAAAAGTGGCTATGCGATGGGAGACCATCTCCACTTTGGAGTACTTGTACAAGGTATAGAGGTGCGTCCTCAAGAGTGGATGGATAAGCGTTGGATCAAGCTAAATATTACAAAGATCATCGATATGGCCAAAAAGATGATAGATAAAGGATAGGGATGTATCAAACAACGATCGCCAAAGCAGTCGATATCGTAGGGATAGGGCTTCATAAAGGAACTCCTGTAAAGCTAAGACTTGAACCATTAGAGGCAGGAAGTGGAATAGTTTTTTATCGGAGTGATGTAGATGTTGCTATCCCTTTAAAACCTGAAAATGTTGTCGATACAACAATGGCGACGGTTATTGGTAAAAATGGTTATGTCATCTCAACGATAGAGCATCTGCTCTCGGCGATTTATGCTTATGGGATCGATAATGTTCGTGTGATCGTTGATGGAGATGAAGTTCCAGTGATGGATGGTAGTGCGGCAAGTTTTTGTATGCTTCTTGATGAAGCAGGAGTAGTTAAGCTTGATGCTCCAAAGAGAGTAATGCTTATAAAAAAAGAGATTATAGTAGAAAAAGATGGCAAGTATGTTAAACTGATACCTGCTAAAGATTTGAAGTATAGTTTTACGATAAAATTTCCACATCCAGTGATCAACGAACAAAAATATACTCTTGAGTTTACTAAAGAGGCATACAAAAATGAGATAGCTAGAGCACGAACTTTTGGTTTTTTGCAAGAGGTACAATATCTTCGCTCCAAAGGACTTGCCCTAGGAGGCGGATTAGAAAATGCTATCGTACTTGATGATAAAAAGGTTCTAAATCCAGAGGGGCTTCGCTACAATGATGAATTTGTTCGTCATAAGATTCTTGATGCTATAGGCGATATGAGTCTAATAGGTATGACTTTTATAGGAAACTATGAGGCATTTGCAGGGAGCCATCATCTAAATCATCTGCTAACAAAAGCACTACTTGAAGATAAAGAGAACTATGAAGTAGTTGAGATAGCTGATGAAAAAGCAAAAGAGTTAGAAAAAGTTTATGCATAGTAAAAAAGAGAAGATAGATATCCTCTTAGTCGCATTATCAACTCCTATCTTAGTTGGTGTTTATAAAGAGGGAAAACTTATAGAGAAGATACAAAGTAAAGAGCGAAGTTCAGATGCATTACCGATGATCTACAAAGATCTGCTTAAACGCTATAAAATAGACTCTTTTATCTATGCGAATGGTCCAGGAAGCTTTATGTCTATAAAAGTTGCTTATATCTTTCTTCGCTCTCTTGGGATACTCAAGGATATCCCACTCTATGCCTTGGATGCATTTCATTTTAATAACAATAGACCAATAAAAGCAGTAGGAAAGCTACATTTTGTTAAAATTCAAGACAAAATAGAGACAAAAAAGTTTGATGAAGTTCAGGAGAGCTCTTTTGAACTGCCACAAACTCTAGATGTAACAAAACTCTCAAGTAAAAGTGCACCGATGTATGCTATAGGTGCAGTATAAGGATAGTATGTGACAGTAAGTGTTCCAGCAACGAGTGCGAATCTAGGTCCTGGATTTGATTCACTAGGTCTTGCCGTTAATCTTAGAAACAAAGTGGAGTTTTATCCTTCACGCTTTTTTTCTCTCTCTATTAAAGGAGAGGGGGAAAATAATGTCAAACTAAAAGGCAACAACCTTTTTATAGGTATCTTCAATGACCATTATAGTCGCTTGACTAAAAAGAAGCAGAATTTTAAGTTTACCTTTTATAACCAGATCCCAATGTCTAGAGGGCTTGGTAGCTCTTCTGCTGTTATTGTTAGTGCTATAGCTAGTGCTTATGAAGCTGCTGGGATTCGTGTGAGTAAAAGGCGTATACTCAATCATGCACTCTTTTATGAACCACATCCAGACAATATAACTCCAGCAGTGATGGGTGGATTTAATGTTGCAGCAATAGAAAAAAATAAGGTCTTTTCACAAAAAAAACATCTTCCAGAGTATATCAAGGCAGTTGTAGTGATCCCTAATAAGCCTATAAGTACTGCTAAAAGTAGAACAATCCTACCGCGTTCTTATTCAAAAGAAAATGCAGTCTTTAATCTCTCTCATGCAGCCTTAACAACTGCAGCATTTTTCAATGAAGATTGGGAGATGCTTCGTATCGCTTCTCAAGATAGATTTCATCAACGAGCTAGGATGAAGGGGCTTCCAGAGCTCTTTAGTGTCCAAAAGATAGCTTATGAGAGTGGTGCTTTGATGAGCACTCTTAGTGGAAGTGGGAGTACCTTTTTTAACATGACATATGCAGAGGATGCGGTTATGGTTGCAAATAAACTTCGGATGAAATTTCCAGAGTTTGAGGTTAGGATATTAGATTTTGACAATGATGGGCTTGTCACAGAGAGATAAATTGATCAAAAAAGTATAAAATAAAGCAAGATTTGGATATAATGGCGAAGAAATTTTACCAACCTACAAGAATGTGTGTCTCCTGTAGAAAGCGAGAGAATCAAAACAATCTCTTCAGACTTCAATGTAAAGAGGGGAACTTGATGCATTTTATAGGTATAGGTAGAAGTTTTTATCTTTGTCATGACTGTATAGAAGATGACAAAAAAGTTCTCAAGTCTCTCATGAGAGTTTGTAAAAGTGGGGAGAGAGAGAAACTAGTGAACCAATTAAAGGAGATTATCGCCCATGAGCGAAAAAGTTAGAGTATATGAAGTTGCACATGAAGTGGGTCTTACTTCAAAAGAGGTAGTAGCAAAAGCACAAGAGATAGGCATACAGGTAAAATCTGCTCAAAATGCTATAAGTATGCAAGATGCTGAGGAGTTGGCTAATTTTATAATGAATGGTGTTCTTCCAAAAAGAATGCAAAAAGATGAAGAAAAGAAGCCAAAAAAAGTAGTAAAAAAAGCCTCTTTAGCAAAAACTGATACTCCAAAACAAGAAGAATCTCCAAAAGAAGAGGAGAAAAACGCAGACAAAAATGGATCTCCTCAAGAAGCAAAAAAACAAGAAGCCAAGCAAAAAATTGAGTCTGAAGAGAAAGAAGTTATAACAGAAACTAAAGAGTTAAAAGATAGATCAAAAAAATCTTCTCTAAATGAAACTACAAAAGAAGAGGAAAAAACAGTACAAAAATCAAAAGATGATACTAACAAAAAGAGATCAGGTCCTAAAATAGTACAGCCTCAAGTAAAGCGTAAAGGTCTTACTATAGTAAAAAAGAAGAGACCTGCAAAAAATGAAACTGAAGAGAAAGAGTCAAATAAACAGGTTAAAATAGCATCAAATTATGGAAAATTAGGTGCTGATGTTCTTGAAGAGCTTCAAAGAAAGAAAAAGCCTAAAAAAAACAGTGATACTCCAAAGAAAAAAGAGAGTGGAGTTAAGATCGATATGTTTGGTGATATTGGTAATGTTTCGATGGATTTTGAAGAGGATCAGATCGAACTTATCGATATAAATATGACTGAACGAAAAGAGATTCAAGTAGAGGAGCCAAAGAAGCGTGAACCACGCCCAATAGGCAGAAATAGCGGAAAAAAACAGGGTGGAAATAGACCAAGAAAAGTGGCAAAAGAGAAAAAGAAAAAATATAAAAAAGAGACAAAATCGCAAGAGGTTGTTACACATATCGAGATCCCTGAAGATATTCGTGTCTATGAGTTTGCTGAAGCGATCAAAAGACCAATGGGAGAGATCATTAAAGTTCTTTTTGATTTAGGGATCATGGCAACGAAAAATGACTTCCTTAAATCCGATGAGATAGAGATACTCTCAGAAGAGTTTGGAGTTGAAGTTACAGTTATAGACCCAACAGAGCAGTTTAATGTTGAAAAGATAGTTGAAGAGAAGATTGACGAGTCAAATATGGTGGAGAGACCACCTATCATTACCATTATGGGGCATGTCGATCACGGGAAAACATCACTCCTTGATAAGATTAGAAGCTCAAAAGTAGCCGATAAAGAGGCTGGTGGTATCACGCAGCATATTGGTGCATATACAGTAGAGCAAAATGGTAAAGAGATTACATTCCTCGATACTCCAGGACACGCAGCCTTTAGCAATATGCGTCAAAGAGGTACGGATGTTACCGATATCGTCATCATTGTTGTAGCAGCTGATGATGGAGTTAAGCCTCAAACAGAAGAGGTTATCAAAATCGCTAAAGAGAGTGGTAAACCTATCATTGTTGCGATGAACAAGATCGATAAGCCAACTGCTAATCCAGATATGGTTAAAGCACAAATGGCAGAAAAAGGGATCACTCCTGTTGATTGGGGTGGGGATGTAGAGTTTGTACCTGTTTCAGCAAAAACAGGAGAAGGAATCGATGAACTTCTTGAAAATATCCTCCTAACTGCTGAAGTGCTTGAGCTTAAAGCAGATCCAACTGCACCGGCAAAAGCGGTAGTAGTCGAGTCTTCACTTGAAAAAGGGCGTGGTCCTGTTGCAACAGTTATTGTTCAAAATGGTACACTTAAAAAGGGTAATAATATAGTTTGTGGTATCGCTTATGGACGTGTTAAGGCTCTCATAAATGAAAATGGCAAACAGTTAAATGAACTAAGTCCAAGCCATACTGCAGTTGTTGTTGGGCTTGATAAAGTACCACCAGCTGGTGAGGTAATGGCAGCAGTAGAGAGTGACAAAAAAGCCAAAGAACTTGCCCAAAAACGATACGAGTATGAAAGACATAAAGAGCTTTCAAAATCAACCAAATCCACACTTGAAGATATGACGGCTATGATCGCAGAAGGAAAACTCAAAACGCTCAAGATCGTTCTTAAAGCAGATGTACATGGCTCACTTGAAGCGATCAAATCCTCTTTAGAGGCTCTTAGAAATGATGAAGTCAAAGTCGAAGTGATCCAAAGTGGGGTTGGTGGTATCACTGAAAATGATGTCGAGCTTGTTGCAGGAAGTGAAAATACTGCACTGATGGGCTTCAATGTTAGACCAACAGGTTCGGTCAAGGCACTTGCTAAACAAAAAGGTGTCGATATCCGCACTTACAATGTCATCTATCAACTTCTTGATGATGTAACGGGAATGCTTACAGGTATGATGGCACCAAAATGGACAGAAGAGCAAACTGGTCAAGCAGAGGTTAGAGATGTTTTCAAATCACCAAAAGGTATGGTGGCTGGATGTCTTGTTGTTGATGGTAAACTGATCCGTGGTGGTCAAGTGCGTGTTATCCGTGAGGGAGTTGTTGCATTTGAGGGTGAGCTAGTAAGTCTTCGTCGATTTAAAGATGATGTTGAAGAGGTTGGAAACGGTTATGAGTGTGGTGTTATCGTTTCTGGTTATGATGATGTTCGAGTTGGTGATGTTATCGAGACATTTAGAAAGATCGAGCAGAAGGTAGAGCTTTAATCAATGACTGAAGCAGAGATTAAACTTAAGCGAACGGAGTCGATCCTTAAAGAGCTTATCCCAGAAGCACTCTCTACACTCAATGACAATCGTCTTCATGAGATAAATGTCGTAGAGGTGAAATGCTCTAAAGGACGAAGTGATGCAAAAGTCTATCTTGATCCAGACTACTATGATGAAAAAGAGAAAAACATACTGCTTAAACAGCTTAAAAAAGCACGTCCGATCATCGAAGACTACTGTATGAAGGATCAAGGATGGTTTCGCTCTCCAAAACTTGCTTTTGAGTTTGATGAGCATTTTCAAAAAGCACAGCGAATTGATGAGCTATTTAAAAAGATAGAAAAAGAGATCAAATGAGTTTAGAAGAAGATATCAAAGCAGTTGTAGAGTCAGCAGATGCCAATCTTTACGATATAGCCACACTCAATGAAAATGGTGAGACTATATATCGCATCAGCATCCTTGGTAAAAATGGAAAAACTGATATAGAAAAGTGTGTTGAGATCACACATCTTCTCTCTCCTTTGTTAGATGTTAATCCACCTATATCTGGAGAGTATCGCCTAGAAGTTAGCTCTCCTGGAGTAGAGCGAAAACTTAAAAAACCACATCACTATGAGCTCTCTAAAGGGGAGAATATAGAGCTAAAACTCTTCTCAACTGAGCGTGTAAAAGGTAAGTTGAAAGATTTTCATGATAATAAGGTCGTCTTAGAAACAGAACTAGGAGAAGAGGAGTTTGATCTAAGTGATATCTCAAGTGCAAAGACCTACTTTGAATGGTGATATCGCATAGCTTTTATATGTCACTTGCGATAAGCAAGGCATGGGAGTATCAAGTACTCACAGCTCCAAATCCTGCCGTAGGGGCTTGTGTTGTGAGTCCTTGTGGAAAGATTCTTTCAGTTGAAGCACATAAAAGGGCAGGATTTCCACACGCAGAGGTTGAAGCACTCAAATCAGCCTATATTCAATTAACAAGTGACACTACTATAGCTTCTCTTACCTCTTCACAAGATATACATACTTATCTTTTAGAGCATCATAACGGTTGTTTTATCGGATGTGAGATCTATACAACACTTGAGCCTTGTGCTCACTATGGTAAAACTCCCTCTTGTGCTTCTCTTATAACTAGTCTAGGATTATCAAAAGTTTACATTGGTGCATCAGACTTTAACAATGAAGCTGCCGGTGGTGCAGTGATGTTAAAGGAGAATGGTATCGAGGTAGAAGAGGGGATCTTGAGTCAAAAGTGTGATGATCTGCTTTTACCTTTTAGACACTACCTACAGAGAAACTTTGTCTTTTTCAAGTGGGCACAGCGGCTTGATGGTAGCACAAATGATGGAGCGATCTCTTCAAGTGCTTCTAAAGAGCTTGTTCACAAGATGAGAGATGTATGTGATCTACTTGTTATTGGGGGCAATACTGTTAGAGTAGATAGACCCACACTAGATGCGAGAGTAGTAAGTGGAAAAGCACCCGATATTTTGATCTACTCTAGAGAAAAGGAGTTTGATCCATCTATCCCTCTTTTTAGCGTTCCAGATAGAAAGGTCTATATCGAAGACTCCCTAGAGCGTATAAAAGAGTATAGATGTGTGATGATTGAGGGGAGCGAGAGGATGTTTGAGGCAACGAAGGATTATACGCATCTCTATCTTGCTTTTATAGCTCCTAAGTTTGCACCCTCAAATGGATTTGGAAGTGTAAGGGCTGATTTTAGGATATTAAGTGAGCGAAAAGTTGGCGATGATATAATGGCGTGGATGAAATTAGAGGAATAGCAAATGGAAGATAAAGCTCAAAAACAGCAAAAGATAGTCTCAATGTTTGATGATATCGCACCTACTTATGATACAGCAAATAGAGTGATGAGTATGGGGGTAGATATCTCATGGAGAAAGAAGGCATGTGATCTCTCTTTTGATTTTTATGGTAAGGAGAGGATAAAACGGATCGTTGATGTTGCATGTGGTACTGGCGATATGATGGGATTTTGGAAAAAGCAGTCTGAAAAAGCTGGTATAGATATAGATGAGCTTGTCGGAGTGGATCCTTCAGTTGGTATGCTTGATGTGGCTAAAGAGAAATTTCCATCATTTGTTTATCATACTGCTAAAGCGACAGAGATCCCGCTTGAGGATGCAAGTACTGATATGTTAAGCATTACATATGGTATCCGCAATGTTGTTCAAAGACAAGAGGCACTCTTTGAGTTTAACAGAGTACTTAAAAAGGATGGGCTTGTTGTTATCTTGGAGTTTATGAAGGATGAAAACAAAAATATGCTCAAAAAGATGCGTGATATCTATCTACACAAGATTTTGCCCTATGTCGGTGGTCTGATATCGAAAAATCTCGAAGCCTATACCTATCTTCCAAACTCTATTGAGAATTTTGTCACGATTCAGGGAATGCACAAAGAGCTTGAAAAGGCAGGATTTGAGATCCTCTACACACAAAGCTTTTCGATGGATATCTCAACACTTATCATCGCTAAAAAGGTCAAATGAGTACAGTAGTTTTCTATATAGCACTCTATATCGCTTTTGAGCTTTTTGAAATCTGGTGGCAAAAGGCTCCAACTCTTTATGGGGTGCTTGAAAATATCTATAAGTATTATCAAAAGAGTATCTTTGTTTTACTGCTGATACATCCAACCTTCTATCTGCTTGTCTATTTGATGATGATTAGCGGTTATGATCTCTACCTACAGATTGCATTAGGACTAAAACTCTCTGATATAGCTTTAAAGATCCTCTTTGTGCAGAAGGTTTTTATCAAGCAGGAGATCGATGCCGAGTTTAAAATGATGCTTGGGATGAGGATGGAGTGGTATATGCTCTATCTAGGAGTGATCTTCTATCCTGTTATGATATATTTGGGTTTGAGTTAACCATAAAGCTTTTTAAAGAGTGCTATGGCACTAAGTGTAGCAGTTAGTGTTAGTGTAACATTTAAAAAGATGTTAAGGATCGCTTTTGTGTACTCACCATCTTGTAAAAGCGTGACATTTTCAAGAGAAAAGGTTGAAAATGTCGTTAGTGCACCCAAAAAGCCGGTAATGACAAATGCCTTATACTCAGGTTGAATCGTTTCAGAGAAGTACATAGCCGCAAGTCCGATGATAAAACTACCCAAGATATTGACACTCAGTGTCCCAACTGGAAAGAAACCTCCAAAGAGCTTTTGAGTATAGGTAGCTATAAGATAGCGTGAAATCGCACCAAAAAAGCCACCAGCACCTATAAAAAGAAGCAATACAGCACTACTCATCTGCTTCATCCTCTTGAAACTTTTCATGTTTATAGCGGACCACTTCGGTATCTGTAAGGGTTATAAGAGCATTTTGCATCATAGGATCAACAGCATCCAAAAAGGTGTGGATCTTCTTTTCATCATCGATTATCTCAACTATTAGAGGAAGCTCTTGTGCAAGTGCCCAGACCTTAAAGCTATGCATTTGGCTAAATGCCCCAATCCCTGCAACTGCTTTATGAACCGTAGCACCGGCAAGACTAAGCTCTTTAACCTTTTTAAGAAGTGCTTCCCACAGAGGTTCACCCTTGTATTTGTCCGTAGTGTCAATATAGATTTTAAGGATCTTCTTTTTTCCAAGGTATCGTTTCATGTAAAAGACTTTGTATTGGTTTGTAAAAGTATATCAAATGAGGGATAAATTTCCGGCAAACAAGCCGGAAAGAGGAGTACTATTTTTTAACTATCGCTTCGATTTTCTCTACTACACTTGGATCTTCGAGTGTTGAAGTATCTTGCGTTATTGCTTCACCTTTGGCGATAGAGCGAAGGATGCGTCGCATGATCTTTCCAGAACGAGTTTTTGGAAGCCCTGGAACAAAAGCGATATCATCACAGAGCGCAATGTTACCGATTTCTGATTTGATAACGGCATTGATTGCTTTCATCTCTGCTACTTCATCTCCTAGACCCTTATCGTTTTTAAGAACAACATAGGCAAAGATAGACTCCCCTTTGATCTCATGTGGGCGACCGACAACGGCGACTTCGGCGACATTTGGATGCTTTTTGATCGCTGCTTCTATCTCTGCCGTTCCCATTCTGTGACCGGAGACATTGATGACATCATCGGTTCTTCCTGTGATTGTGATGTAGCCATTTTCATCATAGACTGCACCATCACCGGTGAAGTAAACAGGTTTGCCATCCTTTTTAACATCACCAAAGTAGGACTTTTTAAATCGCTCAGGATCCCCCCATACACCACGGATCATACTCGGCCATGGTTTTGTAACACACATATATCCTTTCTCTCCAACTGGTACTCTTTCGCCAGTTTCAGGATTGAGGATCTCACCAAAGATTCCAGGAAGTGGCAGTGTTGCACATGCTGGTTTGATTGGTGTGGCAAATGGAAGAGGGGTGATGATATGCCCTCCAGTTTCAGTCTGCCAGTAGGTATCAACGATCGCACATCTCTTGTTGCCAACAACCTCATAGTACCATTTCCATGCCGGTGGATCGATAGGCTCTCCAACTGTTCCTAGTACTTTAAGGCTGCTTAGATCATACTTTTTAGATTCATCCTCTCCAGTTTTATGAAGCACTCTAATAGCCGTAGGTGCAGTGTAGAACTGGTTGATGCGATACTCCTCAACCATCTTCCAAGCTCGTCCGGCATCTGGATGAGTTGGTACTCCTTCAAACATCACAGTTGTTGCTCCCATTGCAAGTGGACCATAGACGATGTATGTGTGTCCTGTTATCCAGCCGATATCGGCCGTACACCAGTAGGTATCATTCTCTTTAACATCAAAGACCCACTCCATTGTCATCTGTGCCCAGAGGATATAACCTGCTTGGTTGTGTTGTACTCCTTTTGGTTTTCCTGTACTTCCTGAAGTATAGAGCAAGAAGAGTGGATCTTCGCTATCCATTACTTCTGGTTCACAGATCGATGACTGCTTTTGGATAAGCTCGTTGTAGGAGTAGTCACGACCATTTTGCCACTTTATCTCTTCGTTATTTCGCTCAACTACGAGAACTTTTTCTACCGGTGTATCAGCTTCAAGTGCGACATCCACAACAGGTTTGAGCATATATGGTTTATCTTTTCTGTAAGCTCCATCGGCAGTGATGACTACTTTAGCTTCTGCATCGATGATACGATCGCGAAGTGCCTCAGCACTAAATCCACCAAAAACAACAGAGTGAATAGCCCCAATTCGTGCACATGCAAGCATCGCAAAGGCAGCTTCTGGGATCATCGGCATATAGATAACAACACGATCTCCCTTTTTTACGCCAAACTCATTTTTGAGTAGATTGGCAAAGCGATTAACCTCTTGGTAGAGTTCAAGATAGGTGATGATGCGTTTATCGCCTCTATCTCCTTCCCAGATGATAGCGGCTTTGTTTTTTCTTTTATCCAGATGTCTGTCTATACACTGGTAGGCGACATTGAGCTTTCCACCGCCAAACCACTTAACAAATGGGAAGTCGCTCTCATCAAGCACTTTATCCTCATCAAACGGCTCAAACCAATCAAGCTTCTCTTTTGCAAAGTGTGCCCAAAAACCTTCATAGTCCTCTTTAGCCCACTCTACAAGGTCGTTATACTCACACATATTTTTTATGCGTGCCTCTTTTGCAAGTTCTTTATTTGGATAGTAGAGTTTTTCTTCCATTATTTTTTCTCCTTTGAGATATACTTTTGATATAGTATCTCAACTTTTGCAATAAAAAATTAAAATTTTATCTAAGGTGTAATCATTAAAGGTTTAAAAGCTCAACTCAAGTCATGCTGTGATATTATTCAAACACAAAATTTCGATTTCTAAAATTGGGTTAAATTGAGATAAAAAAAGGGAGTAGTATGAGGTTAAAACTGTTTTTATTATTTTTGATTCCTTTGACACTTTTTGCAGGTTTTGGAAGATTTGTTTCACCCAAAGAGGCATTTAAACCCTCTGTGAAGGTACAAGATGGTGTTATTGTAGCTTCTGTGAAGTTGGCAAAAGATATCTACATTTATGATCATGCACTTAAGTTCGATCTTAAATCAGATGCACTAAAGATCAAAAAGATCATTAAGCCAAAGGCGATGGATCATGATGGAGATAAGGTGTATGAAGGAGAACCACAGTTTCGTATCCTTCTTGATAACTCATCTAAAGCAAATGGAGTTCAAAAAGTAGCATTTACTTTTGGCTTTCAGGGATGTAGTGCTATGGGGCTTTGTTATGAACCAATGAGTCAAACATACACACTAAATATCGATACAACAAAGTTAGAAGAAACTAAACAGGTTGCAACATCCTCAACACAGAGTCAAAATAGTGTCGATAGTATTGCTGATACACTCAAACATGGAAGCATATGGCTGATAATTGCTACCTTTTTTGGGTTTGGGTTGCTCCTTGCACTAACGCCTTGTGTTTTTCCTATGATTCCTATCATCTCAGGTCTTATCGTCTCACAAGGTAAAGATATCACAACAAAAAAGGCTTTTTTCCTTTCACTTATTTATGTACTTGCTATGGCAGTTGCTTATACGATAGCAGGAGTGTTGGCAGGACTCTTTGGAAGCAACCTACAAGCTGCACTGCAAAATCCTTATGTAGTTGTGAGCTTTGCACTTGTATTTGTTGCACTTGCGATGAGTATGTTTGGATTTTATGAGCTTAAACTCCCTGATAGTTTTGTAGCAAAAGTAAGTACAAAAGGGCAAGGTAGAGGTGGTGTTGTTGGTGTGGCGATTATGGGATTTCTCTCAGCGCTGATCGTTGGACCATGTGTCGCAGCTCCCTTAGCTGGTGCTCTTGTGTACATCGGCCAAACAGGAGATGCAGTTTTAGGAGGGGTAGCACTTTTTGCTATGAGTCTTGGGATGGGGCTTCCTCTTATTATTGTAGGTACTGGAGCAGGTAAGCTGATGCCACGCCCTGGTGTTTGGATGACTCTTGTAAATGCTATCTTTGGGATCTTGATGCTAGGTGTAGCTATATGGATGCTTGAGAAGATCATCTCACCATATACGAGTATGCTACTTTGGGCACTCCTTGGACTTGGAAGTGCCATCTATCTTGGTGCATTTGACAAAGAGAGTCATATCTTTAAGCGAACGATTGCTATAGCGTTGCTTGTTTACTCTTTAGCTTTAGGTATTGGTGCACTTGCTGGAAGTAAAAGCATGAGTAAACCTCTTGGCTTTTTGAGTGAAGTAAAAACATCTGCATCCCCTTCTAAAATGACTACTCAAGAGCTTAAATTTCAGAAGATAGAGACGCTTGGGCAACTTGATATCCTTTTGCAAAAGTACAGAGGTAAAAAGATCATGATAGATTTTGCTGCACAGTGGTGTACGGCGTGTAAAGAGCTTGATGAGAAGACGTTTTCAGATCCAAAAGTTCAAAGAGCACTAAGTGACTATATCCTTATCCGTGCAGATGTTACAAAAAATGAAAAACAACAAAAAGAGCTCTCTAAAGCGTATGGAGTTTTTGGTCCTCCAGTTGTTATCTTTATAGATAAAAATGGAAATATACAAAAAAATAAAACTATTGTCGGCTTTGTTGAACCTGAAAAGTTTTTAGATCATATTTTATAGCCTAAATTTAAAATTAGTGTGCCCTAAATGATGTCATTTTTATGTCGGTTTCGTCATAATTCGTAAAATTTGCAAATAGAGGCTCCAAACAGGCTGCTTGTGTTGTTATGCTTTGAAAGTGCCTATTTTAGGGGATTTTGAGTGTTTTGAGAGATGGTGTCAAGGGGGAGACTTGAACTCCCGACCTCCGGCTTATGAGACCAGCGCTCTAACCAGCTGAGCTACCTTGACTTGCTTAGAGGTCGGAATTATAATGTACTTATGCTTAAAGTTTCATAAAACAGTATCAATAGAGTGCTTTTTCTATCTTTTGTTGATCAAAGCCACAGATCCACCTACTACCAACTAGAACTACAGGTACACCACGACAGCCGTGTCGTTCACAATCTTGTGCTGCTTTTTCATCTTTGGTTATATCTATCTCTTTAAATTTGATACCATTTTTTTTAAAGTGATCTTTAGCAACTTTGCACCAGTGACAAGTTGGAGATGTAAAGAGAACGACTTTTTTTTGTTTTTTCTGTTCCATTATGATAACTCCTTGTAAGTAAAATTTATTGTCATTGAAAGTATATATGTTATTTTCTTTAAAGTTAATAAAGTTATTTTTATTCTTTTAAGAAAGTTTAGTGTTATGGACTAAACTTCTTGACATTGTTTCTAAATTTTTGTACAATTGCGTCTGTAAATATCAAGAAATGAAATAAGTTAAGGAGGTTTCGATGAATTTCAAACCACTAGGTGATAGAGTTTTAGTAGAAAGAGTAGAAGAGACAAATACAACTGCAAGTGGGATCATCATCCCTGACAATGCAAAAGAGAAGCCTTCAGAAGGAAAAGTTCTTGCTATAGGTAGTGAAGTAGAAGATGTAAAAGAGGGTGATGTAGTTGTATTTGGTAAATACTCAGGAACAGAATTGGTTTTAGATGGAAATGAATATCTTGTTTTAGATGTTTCAGATATCCTTGGAATTAAGGGATAATTTTTTAAACACAATAGATAAATTAAAAAAAGAGAAAAGGAGTGAAAATGGCAGGAAAAGAGATAATTTTTTCAGATGAAGCTAGAAATAAATTGGCAAAAGGGGTTGAAAAACTTGCAAATGCCGTAAAAGTAACAATGGGACCAAGAGGAAGAAATGTCCTTATCCAAAAAAGTTATGGTTCACCAGTGATCACAAAAGATGGTGTCTCTGTTGCAAGAGAAGTTGAACTTAAAGATAAACTAGAAGATATGGGTGCACAACTTGTTAAAGAGGTAGCAAGTAAAACTGCTGATGAAGCAGGTGATGGAACTACAACTGCAACAGTACTTGCAAACGCTATTTTTAGTGAAGGACTTAAAAACATCACTGCAGGTGCAAACCCTATCGAAGTAAAAAGAGGTATGGATAAAGCGTGTGAAGCGATTCTAGAGAACCTCAAAGCAAATGCAAAAGAGATCAAAGATAAAAATGAGATCGCTCAAGTTGCTACTATCTCAGCTAACAGTGACAAAGCTATCGGTGATATGATTGCTGAAGCTATGGATAAAGTAGGACAAGATGGTGTTATCACTGTTGAAGAGGCAAAAGGTATCAGTGATGAGCTTGATGTGGTTGAAGGTATGCAGTTTGATCGTGGATACTTAAGTCCATACTTTATCACAAACACTGAGAAGATGATCGCAGAGGTTGAAAACCCATACATCCTTTTAACAGATAAAAAGATCACAAGTCTTAAAGATCTTCTTCCAGTGTTAGAGCAGATCCAACAAAGTGGCAGACCGATGGTGATCATCGCTGAAGATGTAGAAGGTGAAGCACTCTCTACTTTGGTTGTGAACAAACTAAGAGGTGTGCTCAATGTATCAGCGGTAAAAGCACCTGGATTTGGTGATAGAAGAAAAGCGATGCTTCAAGATATCGCAGTGCTAACTGGTGGTACGGTTATCAGCGAAGAGACCGGTCATACACTAGAGGGTACAAGACTTGAGCATCTTGGACAAGCTGGTAGAATCGTTATGGATAAAGACAACACTACTATCGTTGATGGTGCAGGTGATAAAGAGGCAGTTCAAGCACGTATCAATGAGATCAAAGCACAGATCGAGACAACAACTAGCGAGTATGACAAAGAGAAGCTTCAAGAAAGACTTGCAAAACTTAGCGGTGGTGTAGCGGTTATCAAAGTCGGTGCTGCAACTGAAACTGAGATGAAAGAGAAAAAAGATAGAGTCGATGATGCACTCTCAGCTACAAAAGCAGCAGTAGAGGAAGGTATCGTTATCGGTGGTGGTGCAGCACTTGTTAGAGCAGCATCTAAAGTAAACCTCGATCTAGAAGGTGATCAAAAAATCGGTGCAGATATCATCCTAAGAGCGGTTAAAGCACCTATGAAACAAATCGCTGAAAATGCTGGATATGATGCTGGTGTTGTTGTAAACAGTGTTGAAAATGCTGAGAAAGAGACTATAGGTTTTGATGCAGCAAAAGGTGAGTATGTCGATATGTTTGAAGCGGGTATCATCGATCCACTTAAAGTTGAGAGAGTAGCCCTTACAAACGCAACATCAGTCTCAAGCCTACTTCTAACAACAGAAGCAGCGGTATTTGAGATCCCAGAAGACAAACCAGCTGCCCCAGCAGCCCCAGACATGGGAGGTATGGGAGGAATGGGTATGATGTAAGCCACCGATAAGCAAACGACACCTGCGTGTCGTTTGCCGGTGGCGCACCAAAGGCTCATGTCCAAAGGACGAGCCGACGGAGTCCATTTACGCCAACTGCTTGGCGTTGCCGCAGCCGCACCAAAGGCTCATGTCCAAAGGACGAGCCGACGGAGTCCACTCAAAAAAAGAACTGCGAAAAGTAAACGCCAACTGCTTGGCGTTTGCTTTCTTTTTAAAATTTTTCTTTTCTTATTACTACACTCATTTTGTATCCAAATATTTCAGTTAGTTAAGTAATAATAGGTAAATTTATAGTGAGTTTATGCTCTTTTATATCAAGATAAAAGCAGGTTGAGACTATATACTCTTGTAACTCATGAAGATAAGTTTGATCTAACTTTTTAGCAGAAATTTCTATAGAGAAGAGAGAGTATTTTTTCTCATCATATTTGATATACTCTCCTATACGGTAGTAAACTCGTGTAGTGATTTTTTTGTTGTCTAAAAAGCACTTGTACATAAGATCTAAAACTTTAACGAGCTTATTTGAGTTGATGATAATATCAGGAATAGTAGGATCAAAATCCTTTACAAACTCTATAGAACGCCCAATAGAGTTTGAGGAGATACAAAGATCGATAATAGTAAAGATATTTGTAAGCTCTCCTTCTGGTTTTTGGATGTTGTTTTTATTGAGTGTTGGAAAACGATAGAGTTTGATGCCAATCGTATCATCATCTATATAACCAACTGTGATGCCAAAAAAGCGGTGTCTTCCAAACTCAATATCTAAAAATGTTGTCTTGAATCCATAAGAGAGAGGTGCATGTGCGGTAGTAAGTTCAAAGATCTCTTTTTGATTTGCAGATCCTAGCAGAAACTGAGCCTCTGCATTGAGCGATACTATCTTCCCTTCATGAGAGAAGAGAATAAATGGGTTGAAGTCATACTCCAACCACTGCTGTTCTAAGTTCATTAGTCCTCGATATAGTTTTTGAGTTTTCGACCAACTTTAGGGTGTTTGAGCTTTTTGATAGCACTGCTTTCTATTTGGCGAACTCTTTCTCTTGTTACATTGAGCTCTTTACCGATCTCTTCAAGAGTTCTATCGCTCTCATCATCAAGGATACCAAATCTCAGTTTGATAACCGCCTTTTCTCTCTCATTGAGCTGCTCAAGGACATCTTCGATCTGGATACGGAGATCCTCTTTGAGGATAGCATCAGTTGGGCTAAGAGATGTTTTATCTTCGATAAAGTCACCAAATCTTCCATCCTCTTCGCTTCCTATTGGTGCTTCAAGAGAGATAGGCTCTTTTGTGATCTTGATCACATTTTTAACCTTTTCTACTGAGAGTCCAACCTCTTTTGCGATAGTTTCAACATCTGGCTCTTTTCCAGTTTCTTGGAGGTGTTTACGCATGATTTTGTTGATGCGGTTGATCGTCTCTATCATATGGATAGGGATACGGATCGTTCTTGCTTGATCAGCTATAGCACGGCTGATAGCTTGTCGGATCCACCATGTAGCATATGTAGAGAACTTATATCCCTTTTGATACTCAAACTTATCCACTGCTTTCATAAGTCCGATATTTCCCTCTTGGATAAGGTCAAGGAAAGGCAGACCACGGTTGGTATAGCGTTTAGCGATAGAGACAACAAGACGGAGGTTGGATTTTGCCATGCGTGTTTTTGCCTCTTCGCTGATCTTCTTCCCTCGTTTGATCTGCTCTAGGATATCAGCAAGTTTCTCAGGCTCCATATCGAAGCTGTTTTTACTTGCCTCTTTTGTTTGGATAAGTTTTTTGATCTCCATATAGGTACTTACCATTGTGGCTTCTGGCACCATATTGGTGATCTCCTCTTTACTTAGCTCTGTGATCTTTTCTAAGATCTTTTGGTGATTTTTACGAAGGATATCATTAAATAGAGGGAGCTTATACTCTAAGCGTTTTAACTCTTTTTCATACCCTTCATCGCTCTTTAGTGCTGTCTCCATTGCACGAACAAGCTCGTTGATAAGTTTAGAAGTTGGTCCTAGATCAAGAAGTTTCTCTTTTAAGATTTTCTTTTTAAATGCAAGTTGAAGTTGAAGATGAAGCTTCTCCTCTGTAAGAGGTGGCTCATTGATATCTTCTGGAAGCTTCTCAAGAAACTTCATCCAATCCTTTTTTGCCTTTTCAAGTGCTTTGAAGCTTTGTGTAACCTTCTCTACGCGTGTCTTGTCTTTAGCGGATTTTTTTGGATTTTCATCATCACTTTCATCATCACTATCATCATCTTCAAAACTTTTAAAGAGCTCTTTAACACGTCGTTCACGGTTGATAAGTGGCTCTTTATAGTCAAGGATAAAATCGATAAGATAAGGAACAGAGCAGATCGCATCAAGTATGATAGACTCTCCTTGTTCGATCTTTTTAGAGATTTCGATCTCCTCCTCTTTCGTTAGTAGAGGGATCTGTCCCATCTCACGAAGATACATCCTAACAGGAGAGTCAGAGCGAGACCACTCAAGAAGCTCATGCTCTTTGAGGATATCAAACTCATCTGTATCGTTACTATCGATCATCTTGCGTTGTGCATCGCGTCTGGCTTCAGCCTCTTTGTCGTTAAGCAACTTTGCGTGTTCACTTGATGTATAAATACATTTGTTGTATTTATTAAGCAGCTTGAAAACATTTCTAGCTTGAGCAGCAGTTGGTGCTTTTTCGAAAATGTTTGCTATAGCTTCATATGTGACACATTCATCACTGTTTTTATGCTCTTCGAAGAAGTTTTCCAATGCTTTGTTGAGTTCTTTTGCAGTCATAAAGAAGAGTACCTTATTTCAGATTTATTGAGGTTTGGATTATACCGAAATTTCTTTAAATATAGTTTAGAGTTTGTTGTTGAAAAAATTGGAACACTGATTGCTTGATTATTTATAACTAAACAAAAAAAGGGATGTTATGCAAACAGGATATTATCAGGCTGCTGCAGGGATGGTAACACAATTTAATCGCCTTGATCTTATCGCCAACAACCTTGCCAATGTTAATACTGCAGGATTTAAGGAAGATGATGTTGTGATAGGGGACTTTATGCGTCTTTATAAAGAGGCAAGAGATGAGCTCCCTTTGAAAAATCAAACAAAAGATGCTGCAAAGTTTTTTAACCGAACAATGGCAAGAGTACCACAAGTTGTAGAGCGTTATACTGACTTTAAAGTTGGTAGTCTTGAAAAGACTGATAATACTTTTGATGTAGCACTTACAAGAGAAAATCTCTTCTTTTTGGTAAAGACCCCTCAGGGTATTCGTTTAACGCGTGATGGAAGTTTTACAACAAACCAAGAGGGTAAGCTTGTAACCAAACAAGGATATGAAGTGCTTCCAAGTGATTACTTTACAAATGGAGGAGCGATAGAGTTTGATGGGACACAAAAGAGCATAACTATCGATAAAAATGGTCAGATCATGACAAATATCCCAAATTCACTCCAAATGACCCCAAATGCAAAGCTCTTTATCTTCAAACCAGAAAATCCAGCTTTTTTGAAAAAAACGGGAGACAACCTTTATGTATATGAGCATGAAAGTAGCTATAAACCGCTTGAAGAAAGTGGTGCAGTAAGACAGGGATTTGTCGAAAAGAGCAATGTCAATGCTGTAAGAATGATGACACAACTTATAGAGACAAACAGACTTGTAGGTATGTATCAAAAAGCGATGGATACTCAGATGAATGAAATGAATAGCGATGCTATCAATAAAATCGCCAAAAAAGCATAGTAGTAAGTGCATTGCTTTATAAAAAGTTGATAATAAAATTAAACTCAAGAGCGGCAATGGCCGCGAGGGCACTCCGCCGAGGAGAACAAAGTGTTAGCGAAGCTTACGGAATTAGTTCCGGAAGCGTTATAAAAGGGATGGAAGGTCCCTTCAATTTAATGAAATTAAATTTAAGGAATATGATATGATACAATCACTCTACACAGCTTCAACCGGTATGGTTGGAATGCAGACACAAATAGATACTACAGCTAACAATATCGCCAATGTGAACACTATAGGTTTTAAAAAATCTCGTGCTGAGTTTGCTGATTTGATGTACCATACCATGGAGTATGCAGGAACTGCAACTAGTGATGTAACACAATCTCCAACAGGGATAGAAGTAGGGCTAGGGGTTCGTCCTACCGCTATAAACAAAATCTTTAGTGAAGGTAGTCTTAAGCAAACGGACAATAAGCTTGATATCGCTATAACTGGGCAGGGCTTTTTTAAACTTCAGCTTCCAGATGGGACAGAAGTATATACACGAAATGGTGCATTTAAGATAGATCAAAATGGAACGATAGTGAATAGTGATGGTTATACACTAGTACCTCAGATAACTGTTCCAGAGGATGCAACAGATATCAATATAGGAACAGATGGGACTGTTACTGTTATACAACCTGGTCAGACACAAGCAGCGGTAATAGGGCAGATAACTACAACAAACTTTATCAACCCTGCAGGTTTACACTCGATGGGAGATAACCTTTATATCGAGACAGATAGTTCTGGTCAGCCTATAGAAGGCACTCCAGGACAAAATGGTTTAGGAACACTTAGACAAGGCTTTGTAGAGATGAGCAATGTTCAGCTTGTTGTAGAACTTACTGACCTTATCACAGGTCAAAGAGCCTATGATGCCAACTCAAAAATCATCACAACAAGTGATGAAATGCTCCAAACAGTCAATAATCTTAAACGTTGATATTCCTCCTGTTAAGAGGAGTTCTCTTTTTTTATAAAAATCCAATCACACTTTTGGTATAATTGCACAAATTTAAAGATGCACATAGCATTGTAGAGAGGTTTTTATGCAAAAAAATATCGAAGGAAAAGTGTGGAGATTTGGTAAGGATATCGATACCGATCTTATCATCGCTGCACGCTATCTCAATACATCAGACCCTAAAGAACTTGCAAAACATGTTATGGAGGATGCAGATCCAGAGTTTGTTAATAAAATGACTCCAGGTGATATCATCGTTGCTGATGAGAACTTTGGATGTGGAAGTTCAAGAGAACATGCTCCTATAGCACTCAAAGCTGCTGGAGTTGCTGCAGTTGTTGCTCCAACATTTGCACGAATCTTTTATCGCAATGCTTTTAATATGGGGCTTCCTATATTTGAGTTGAAAGAGGCAAGTGAGATAAAAGAGGGGGATGTGATAGCTATCGATATGGATAATGGCACTATCACTAACAAGACGCAAAACAAAACATATAAGTTTACTCCTATCCCACCTTTTATGCAAGAACTTATAGATGCAGGTGGATTGATGAACTTTGCAAAAAAAGAGCTTCAAGAGCAAAATAACGCATAATATAAAGGTAAAATAATGAAAAAATATAAAATAGCACTGATAAAAGGTGATGGTATCGGACCAGAGATCATCGATGAAGCGGTTAAGGTTCTTGATGCTGTCGCATCTAAGTTTGAGTTTGATTTTGATTATGACGAGCTTTTGATGGGTGGGATCGCTTATGATATTACTGGTGATCCACTTCCAGCAGAAACAGTAACAAAGTCTCTCAACTCTGATGCAGTCCTTTTTGGAGCTATCGGTGGAGAGAAATGGGATACTTTACCTAGAGAGAAACGCCCAGAAAGTGGTCTGCTTCGTTTTAGAAAAGAGCTTGGAGTCTATGCAAATCTTCGACCAGCGGTAGTGTATGATGAACTTGTCAATGCCTCTTCACTAAAGCCAGAGATCGTTCGAGGCGTGGACTTGATGGTGGTTCGTGAGCTTATTGGTGGTATCTACTTTGGTGAACCAAAAGGTCGTGATGAAAATCGAGGTTACAATACGATGGTTTATACGCGAAGTGAGATTGAGCGTATAGCACATCAAGCATTTGAAATAGCGATGAAGCGAAGTAAAAAAGTTTGCTCTGTAGATAAAGCAAATGTCCTTGATGTAAGCCAACTTTGGAGAGATGTTGTTACTGAAGTAGCACAGGAGTATCCAGAGGTCGAACTTTCACATATGTATGTGGATAATGCTGCTATGCAACTTATCCGTGATCCAAAGCAGTTTGATGTTATCTTAACGGGAAATATTTTTGGAGATATTTTAAGTGATGAAGCAAGTATGCTTAGTGGTTCTATAGGGCTGCTTCCATCTGCTTCTGTAGGTGATAAGGTCGGAGTTTATGAGCCTATTCATGGTTCAGCTCCAGACATTGCAGGGCAGGGGATCGCCAACCCTATCGCTACTATAGCTAGTGCATCGATGATGCTTCGTTTTGAACTAGGAGAGATCGAAGCAGCTGATAAGATCGATGCTGCTATCAAACAAGCATTAGCTGAGGGGTATAGAACAAAAGATATAGCAGCATTTGATGCAAAAGAGATCTGTTCTACAAGTGAGATGGGATCTATCATCGCTAACTACGCAGCAAAGTAAAAAAATGAAGACAGTCACTCTAGCAAATATCTATGAGCTTCAAGGGCTTAAAGAGGAGGCACTTGAGATATATAAAGAGGTGCTAAAGAGTGATCCAGATAATGCTGAAGCTAAAATCGCTATCAGAAGACTCTCAGGAGTAAGAAGAAAATTTATGGGAGTGGATGAGGCGATGAAGGATTTTTTTGTGAAGATGGATAGCGAAGTGGAGTTTAATGAGTTTGAAAGGTGGTTAGCAAAGATATGGACCAACTAAAAGATGTAATCCTCTCAACATTAGCGGAGATACAAGAGAGTGTACCTCCAGAAACAGCCCCTAAAGCAGAGGAAAAGAGTAAAAAAGAGGAGCTAAAAGAGCCTCAAAAAGAGAGTAGTACAAAGAGTAAAACTCTCTCAAAGGAGAACTTTTTTAGTGAAGTAACATCTAAAAAGGAGCCTCAACTCTCTTCTCAAAGAGAGGGTGAGCTTCTCTTTTTAAACTCACTTCGTGAGAGGATGCTTGTACTTTTTGAGGGGTTTCAAGCACCAAACAACACCTCTATAGAGGCGAAGATAGATCTTACTCTTAACTTTTTGGAGTATCTCCTCTCAGCGATAGATGAGAGGATAGAACAAATCAAAGGAAAATAGTTGGCAAAGTATAGAATACTCATAGATGCAAATGATGAAAAAGGACTTGTTTATAAAGTATCAAAAGTCTTTTTTGATCATGAGCTCAATATCCTAACAAATAATGAGTTTGTTGATAAGGTTAATAATAAGTTTTTTATGAGAAGTGTTGTTGATGGCGATGTAGATGACAAAGAGCTCTATAGTGCACTTAGCGATGTTTTGCCACATAACTCTTCACTAAAGATTATTGAACCAAAGAAAAAAGATATCGTTATTATGGCAACAAAAGAGATGCATGCACTAGGCGATATCTTGATCCGTCATGAAGCTGGAGAACTTGATGCAAATATCTTATGTGTCATCTCCAACTACGATACATTAAAGCCACTTGTTAAGAAGTTTGATATCCCATTTATAACAGTTTCGCATGAAGGATTAGATCGTGCTGAACATGAAGAGAAGATTTTAACTGAACTTGAGAAGTTTGAAAATATCGACTATATCGTATTGGCAAAGTATATGCGTATCCTTACTCCACGATTTGTAGAAAACTATGAAAATCGCATCATAAATATCCATCACTCCTTTTTACCAGCCTTTATAGGGGCGAATCCTTATAAACAAGCATATGATCGAGGTGTGAAGATCATAGGAGCGACTGCACACTTTGTCAATAACAATCTTGATGAGGGTCCAATCATCGCTCAGGATGTAACAGAGGTGAATCACGCTTATAGTTGGAAAGATATGCAACGACTTGGGCGTGATGTAGAGAAGGTTGTACTCTCCCATGCACTTAAACTTGCTTTGGAAGATCGTATATTTGTCTATGCTAACAAAACAGTAATCTTCTAATGTTTAACCTTGTTTTAGTTCATCCTCAAATCCCTAACAACACAGGTGCTATCGGTCGTTTGTGTGTTAATGCCGGTGCTAGATTGCATATAGTAAAGCCTATAGGTTTTGATATTAGCGAGAAAGCAGTACGAAGAGCTGGGCTTGATTATTGGGATAAGTTGGATCTAAAGGTTTGGGAAAGTTTAGAGGAGTTTTTAACTCAAAGTGGTGTTAAAAAGGCAAATGTTCATCTTGCAACTACAAAGACAGATAGACCCTACTTTGAGGCTGAGTTTAAAGAGGGGGATTTTCTTCTTTTTGGAAGTGAAACGGCAGGTTTACCACAAGAGGTGCATGAGGCTTTTAAAGATAAAGAGATCACTATCCCTATGAGCGATGATGGCCGCAGTCTCAATCTTGCCATAAGCTGTGGTATTATACTCTATGATGCTATTAGACAAAATTACAAAGGAAGCTTATGAATGGCTTTATGGATAGTGTGATGGTTGTTTTGTTTGTACTTTTTATGATCTTCTTACTTGGCGGATATCACAAAAATAAGTATGAAGAGAGAGATGAGGACTAAAGTAGTTTTAGTGCTATTTTTTCTATCTCTTGATCTAAAGTTTTTAAAAATCTTTCAAAATTTTTTATAAAATGTAGCATATGTTCTCCTTTTTTCTTTTTTATATACAATTTTTTCAAAAAAAATTATATTTTTTAAAAAATATTGCAAAATGAAAACTTTTTGTGTATAATTTTTATAAAAAGATATCAAAAGGAGCTAAAATGAAAAGTTTTGCAGAGATAGTAGAAGATATCAAAAACATCATCTCCCCAGAGTTTGAAGGTAAAAAGATTTTTGATAAGGATGTTGCAGAGGTATTAGGGATATCAAGGATGAATTTTGCTTCACTCAAAAAGAGAAATCGCATACCATTTAATGAGCTACTTGATTTTTGTGCGAAACGCTCTATATCTATCAACTGGCTACTCTATGGACAGTCTCCTGAGAGCTTGGTAGAAGCAACAAATCGCTACTATAAGATCAAGTATTTTTGCGATGTAAGTGCCAGTGCTGGGGGAGGAGCTGATGGTGATGCTGAAAATGTAGAAGAGCTTACATTGCCTGAATCATTTGTAGAGTATCTAGGTGGAGAGAAAGAGCTAAAAAATATAGAGGCACTTAAAGTAAGTGGAGATTCGATGGAACCTACTTTTAGCTATGATGATACGATCTTTATCAATCGTACAAAGAGAGATATACAAAGAGGGGGGATCTTTGTACTTCGTACAGAGGGTGGACTTTTTATAAAGCGTGTTTTACCACGAGTTGATGGGAAAGTGGATATCATATCTGACAATGACATTTATCCTGTTCAAACTGTACAAAAAGAGGATATAGAGGTAGTAGGTAGGGTTATGGCAAAGTTTGGAGTTGTAGATTAGACTTTGATATCAAGAAGTGTTTGGAGC
>FPHB01000021.1_pt1 | contig 46120 bp, 61 predicted proteins | sample 1057301 | NCBI WGS metagenome assembly FPHB01 (sample SAMEA4473311, study PRJEB15554) | hydrothermal vent metagenome | biome: marine basaltic hydrothermal vent biome; feature: marine hydrothermal vent; material: water | place: Pacific Ocean | collected 2011-06-14/2011-07-23 | depth 1155 m | reverse complement strand
TATTATTGTCAGTGGTGCGAGTAAAGTTGGCTTTAGTGCCGGTGGAGCAGAAGCAACTATCAATCTTCGTGCTATCCGTGGTAACTTTACTGCAGATCAAGCAAGTGCAATGGGTGCTTTTGCAAATAGTGGAGTTGCGCAATATGGCAACGAAGTCTCTGCCGGTGTGACAACCCTCAAAGGTGCAATGGCAGTTATGAACATCGCTGAATCAGCACAAAAAATGCTAGATAAAATCAGAAGCGACTTAGGTTCAGTACAAAATCAGCTTACATCAACTGTCAATAACATCACAGTAACACAGGTAAATGTTAAAGCAGCAGAGAGCCAAATCAGAGATGTTGACTTTGCAGCAGAGAGTGCAAACTTCTCTAAACTCAACATCCTTGCACAATCTGGTTCATACGCTATGAGTCAGGCTAATGCTGTTCAGCAAAATGTTATGAAACTACTTCAATAACTCTTTTTATACTACTTTCTAAGCACTTGAATGTGCTTAGATATCTTTAACCCAAGTTTTGCAATAGAGGATTACTTATATTATCAAGCTTTTAGATGAACTAGCTATAATTCAAGGCAAAAAAACTAGCTAAGGAAAATGATGAAGCTATTTTACTATGCACAAACTGGTCATCGCATCGGTCTTGATCGTTTTAGACGAGCTGCTGCAATGATAGAGTGTTTGGAGGATGTTGATATTAGACTTCTTACTTCAGATTATCGTATTGCAAGTGTTGCAAGAGAGTATGGAGTGAAAGAGTGTGTGGGTATCGATGTTGCACGAAATATCGCAAATATTGCTCAAAGAGGGGATAAGCTGATCTTTGATTCTGATGAAGCAAATCCTTTGATGTTGGAGGATATGCGCTCTTTTTTCTCTGTTTTTGTGCGTATAATCGATGATAAAGAGCCTCAAAGGTCACAAAATGAGTATATTATCTCACCTTACTATGAAGATGAACAAAGCTTAAAAAGCTTGATGATAGCTCCACGATATTTTGGTGGGTTTAAGAAGGATATCCCTGTAAGCTTCTTTTTTGGAGATGATGATTATGAGAAGGATCTTCAAAAACATTTGGACTTTATTGATGGGATAGATCTCTATCTTCAGTTAGGTTTTTACTACTTTTTGGCTTATGAAGATATGCTTCGAGAACGATTTGATAAGATCTTTGAGTTTGAGGAGTATGATCAGATGGTTCAACGAACCGATATTCTTATAACAAGTTCTCCTCAAACAGCTTTAGAGTCCTTAGCAAGTGGAGGAAGACCTATCTACTTTCAACGAGAGGACTATAGCAAAGATCTAGTACCTTTACTTCAAGAGCTAGGAATTCCTACTATTTTTGATTATGATAAAAAAGAACTAAATAGCATCTTAGAAAACATCTCAGATATTGCTTATAAAAAAGTTGAAAACAATTGTTACAAAACTAAAAACTTTCTAAAAAATATCTTAAATTTATAGATAATTAAAACTAATTTAGTGTATAATCAAGCTTTAGATATCTCCTATCTCAAAAAGTGATTTTTTTGTGATAGGAGATAGAAAATTCTCATAATAAGTGAGTGAAAGATGAAAAATGCAAGCCGTAGAGGTTTTATGGGAAAAGCATTTGGTGCAGTAGCTGGTGTAGGTGCCGTTGCTTCACTATATGCTATGAAAAAGACTTGGGATCCGCTTCCAAGTGTTAAAGCAGCAGGTTTTACTACTCTTGATATGTCTGTTTATGAGGGAAATAAACTCGTAACAGAAAAATGGAGAGGGAAACCTATCTTCGTTTTAAAGCAAACGCCTGATATGGTTGAGTTTGCAAAAAAGAAAAACGAACTCAACAGACTTATCAAAGTAGGCAATGACTACTATATGGTTGTTATCGGTCTATGTACACACCTTGGATGTATTCCAGGATATAACCCAGACAAGCGTGGTTTCTTGTGTGCATGTCATGGTGGACAGTATGACTCAACTGCGATGGTTACAAAAGCTCCACCACCTCGTGGACTTGATATACCTCCATTTAAAGTAGATGGGAATAAGTTGGTTCTAGGCGAAGAGGGACCTGAGTACAAGAAACTGTTAGCCGATGGCGTAACGATGGCAGTTTAAGAAGGGGAGAAAATGGCACACTTTACAAAAGCGACAAGTCTGCATGATTGGCTCAATCAGCGACTCGCTATAGATACACTACGAAGAGTTTTGGCAAAAGAGTACTGGATTCCTAAAAATATCAACTTCCTTTGGGCGATGGGGATGGTTCTTGCCATCACTTTTGGTATGTTGTTGATATCTGGGATCTTTTTGTTGATGTACTATCAACCAAATGTTCATCTTGCGTTTGATAGTGTTAACTATACTATCATGAAAGAGGTTGAGTTTGGATGGCTTTGGAGACACATCCACGGTGTTGCGGCATCTGTTGTCTTTTTGATCATCTATATCCATATGTTTACAGGGATCTACTACGGTTCTTATAAAAAGGGTCGTGAGATGATCTGGATCTCTGGTATGCTTCTTTTTGTTACTTTCTCAGCTGAAGCATTCTCTGGTTATATGCTTCCATGGGGACAAATGAGCTACTGGGCTGGTATGGTTATCACTAACCTCTTTAGTCTTGGAGATCTTCACCTTAATGGTCTTGTTGAGTGGATCAGAGGGGATTATGTTCCTGGTCAAGCATTCCTCAACAGATTTTTCATGCTTCATGTGCTTCTTTTACCACTAGTGATCCTCGGACTTATCGGTCTTCACTTTGGTACGCTTCGTATCCCACATGTTAACAACCAAGAGGGTGAAGAGATCGACTTTGAAGAAGAAGCTGCAAAATACAAAGCAGGTAAAAAAGCAGAGTCAAAAGTTATCGCATTTGCAAATGACTTCTTGGCAAAAGATATGTTTGTTGTTTCTGTTTTCTTGATCTTCTTCTTCTATCTTGTCTTCTATCACTATGAGTTTGCGATGGATCCGGTTAACTTTGACCCTGCAAATCCACTCAAAACTCCAACACACATCTATCCTGAGTGGTACTTCTTGTGGAGTTATGAGATCCTTAGACCATTCTCTACAAATATTGGTCTTATTGCCTTTGGTTTTGCACAAGTGATCTTCTTCTTGCTTCCATTCTTAGATAAGAGTCCAAATGCTAAACCAGCACACAAAAGAGGTCTCTTTAAAGTATGGTTCTGGGTAATGTTAGTTGATATGATCATTCTAACTGCTATGGGTAAACTTCCACCAGAGGGTGTATTTAGTACGATTGGTCTATATGCGGCACTCACATTTATCGGTCTATGGATCGTTCTGCCGTTTATTACCAAAATGGAAAAAGAGGTATAAGGAGTAAATGATGAGAGAATTAAAAATATTAGCAGTTGTTGTGGCATTTACTCTGGTAACTTATTACCTCGTAGAGCCATATGCACACTCTGTTATGCATAAGCATGTAGAGTTTAACAACTTCAACTATAACGGTAAAAGCGATATAGAAGAGGTTAAGCATAAGATAGAGGTTGCTAAAGAGCATAAAGAGCCTACTACAGAGCTTGAGAAAAAGCTCGATGAGAAGAAAAACTTCTGGGCTGAAGTAGATAAAATCGCTCAAATGAAAGGTGATGTAGCTGCTGGTGAGGGTACTTTTGCTCTGTGTCAAGGGTGTCACTTTGATGGTGCTACAAATATGGGTGGTGTAACTCCTCCTAGTCTTGAACATGCTGGAGCACTTTATAGCAAAAAGTATCTTATCGCACTTATTAAAAACCCTACAATGGCGATGAATATCGATCACAAATATAAAGATCCTTCAATGCACCCAATGGGTCCAATTATGAGTATGATCACAAGCGATCAAGATATCGCTAATGTTGTAGCATATCTTAAAGCGAAAAAAGCGGGTGAAATTACATCTAAAGAGGCGTTTGTTGAGGCTTGTGGCAGATGTCATGCGGACAGATACATGAAATGGACACAAATCGGTTTCGTTCCAAAAACAAAAGCGAACATCAAAACAGGTCAAGATATCGATGCACTTAAGTTTAAACAAAAAGTAGCAGAAGAACAAGCTGCACTTGCTGATTATCTTGGTAAACTTCCACCAGATCTCTCTATCATTATCCGTGCTAGAAGTGAAGACTTCCTCAAAACTTTTGTTGAGGATCCACAAACTCAACTTCCTGGTACTGCAATGCCTAGAACAGGACTTACAAACGAGTCTTATGAGAAAGTTGTTGAGTTCTTAGCAGATAGTGGTGATGCAAAACGTCACGAAAGAGCAGAACTTGGACCAAAAGTTCTTATCTATCTTCTTATCTTTGCTCTCTTTGCTTATCTCTGGAAAAGAGAAGTTTGGAGAGATCTCCACTAGAGTTAAAAACACCTTCGGGTGTTTTTAAACTTTTGCTACTATACCTTTATGAAAAAGAGACGCTTTAGAGAGTTAAAAAAAGGCTCACACTTAAATCAAAAGAGAGAAAACAGTTCAGTAGTGTATGCAAGATACACTGATCGTATCAAGGCATTTATTACTGATCTGTTTATGATCTATACTCCTATCCTTTATGCTATAACCTATGTTGTTTTAGGAAATAAAGAGGCATTTCAACACTCATTTTGGGGTCCTTTTAGTGCCGTTGTACTTTATGGCATCATCTATGCACTCTTTTTATCTAAAACAGGACAGACTCCTGGGAAAAAAGCCTATAAGATCAAAGTAGTTGATGCAAAAACACATCAAAATATCTCCTTTATTCGTGCTCTTTTTCGATTTGTTGCCTTTTTATTTGATGCGACGATCCTTGTGGGACTCTTTTTCCCTTTTTATAACAAAGAAAAAAAAGCTTTACATGATATGATGGCAAATACGATAGAAATTGAGGTAAAAGAGTAATATGCTAATAGATAGTTATGATAGGGTGGTGGATTATCTTCGTATCTCTGTAACAGAGCGTTGTAATTTCAGATGCCAGTACTGTATGCCTGAAAAGCCCTTTAGCTGGGTACCAAAAGAGAATCTTCTCACATTTGAAGAGCTCTTTGAGTTTGTTAAGGTTGCCATCGATGAGGGGGTTAAGAAGATCCGTATAACAGGTGGAGAGCCGCTTTTGCGAGAGGATCTTGATGTTTTTATAAAGATGATCTATGACTATAAAAGCGATATCGATCTTGCAATGACAACCAATGCCTATCTTCTCAAAGGCACTGCACAAAAGCTCAAAGATGCAGGATTAAAGCGGCTAAATGTCAGCATCGATACACTTAAACCTGAAGTTGCCAAGCAGATAGCCCAAAAAGATGTGCTTGAAAATGTTTTAGATGGAGTCAATGAAGCACTCAAAGTGGGGCTAAAAGTTAAGGTCAATATGGTCCCTATGCGTGGCATAAATGACAATGAGATCATCGATGTACTGGAGTACTGCAAAGAGCGAGGCATGAGTGTCCGCTTTATCGAGTACATGGAAAATGTTCATGCAAATAAAGATCTCAAAGGGCTAAAATCAGGTGAGGTTTTAGATATCCTGCGTCAAAAGTATAACTTTGAGGATGAAGGCTTTGATGGAAGCAGTCCTAGTCACTACTATAGGATGGATGATGGGTATAGATTTGGCATTATCGAGCCGTATGAGGATGACTTTTGCAAGCAGTGTAACCGTATTCGTCTCACAGCTGAGGGCTTTTTGATACCGTGTCTTTATTTTGATGAGGCGATGAGTATCGCCGATGCAGTCAAAAAGGGCGATATCAAAACAGCGGCACTTGTTCTTAAAGAGGTTGTCAAAAACAAACCCGAAAAAAATCGCTGGGGTGGCGAGGATGATGAGAGCTCTACACGCGCTTTTTATGAGACGGGCGGATGATCTATCTTGTAGAACACTTCTATAGCATACAGGGAGAGGGACGCTATACAGGCAGACCTTCACTCTTTTTTCGCTTTGGTGGATGCAACCTAAAATGTGAAGGTTTTGGCTGCAAGGAGATCTCTCCAAAAGGCAAAGAGATCATCGGATGTGATACTGTCTATGCTGTTGATAGAAGCTTTGCAAAAGAGTGGATAGAAGTTAAAGATGTCACTTCACTCATAGCGATCCTCAACTACTACGAACTTCCTTTTGCCGTTGATGTTGTCTTTACTGGTGGTGAGCCGCTTATCTATGCAAACGATGCGATATTTGTGGAGTTTTTGGAGTATTTGCATCTTAAGGGGCATCGCATCACTTTTGAGACAAATGCGACGATGATGGTTGATTTTGAGAGATATCCAGTCTATAGAGAGTGTATCTTTGCTCTTTCAGTGAAGCTAAGCAACTCCGGTGAGCCTTATGAACGCCGTGTACGCTCTGAAGTTATCAGCACCATCGCAAACTATGCAAAAGAGAGCTTTTTTAAATTTAGCATCGATCAAGACTCTATAAATGCTGCTCTTGATACCGAGATAGAGGAGATATGCTCCTATGCCCCTTCATTAGAGCTTTACTGTATGCCTGTAGGTGGCGATAAAAGCAGCATCGAAGCCAATACTCTCCCACTTATAGAGTACTGCAAAGAGCGAGGCTATACCTTTAGTGACAGACTACATATACGCATCTGGGATGCAAATAAGGGGGTATAAAAAGATGCTAATCCGTAAACTTTTTAAATTTGAAAATGCCCATATAGTGCGTGGATGCTCAACTATAAAGTGTCGAAGCTCCATCCATGGGCACTCCTACAAAGTCGAAGTCAAACTCAGCTCCAACTATCTTGATAATGGACAGATGGTCTATGACTTTGGTCTGATGAAGCAAAACCTCAAAGATCTTGTAGAGATATTTGATCATAGCATCACCATATGGAGTGGTGATAGTAAAGAGTACAAAGAGGATATGAAAAGACACTCAGCTCGTTGGGTTGAGCTACCAGTAAGTCCTAGTGCAGAGCAGTTCTCACGCATCATTTTTCTCATGATAGAGCGGTTAATGGAGCTGACAAACATGATAAATGGCGAAAAAGAGGTGAAGCTCCATAGCATTGTAGTTCATGAGACAGATACAGGCTATGCTGAGTGTTTTGTTGAAGATGCACACTCAAAACTTATGGGAGAGATCAAGTTAGAAGATATCACTCTCTCTAATGCAATCATAGAGGATTTTAAAGATCCACTTTTGTGGGAGAAACTATTAAAGAGAGAACACTTCACTAATCCGAAATCAATTTAGAGTTTTTTAGACAAACTTCCCATAAGCAAAAGTTGCCCCATCCCCTCAAAAAACTTCTCAACCCCCATCTCTCCAGCCTTTTGTGATTTACGAAGTGCGGAGAGAAAAACTAGCTTTGACTCGTCGGAAGCTCCCATATAGCTATCGATGATAAAGCCGTAAGTAAGCGTGTATGGCTCACCATTGACCTCATACTCTATGGTTGAATCAAGCCAGATCCCTTGCATCGTTAAAAGTGTAACGATCTCTTCTTTAATCGCATCCATTACATAATGCCTATAAGATTGAGGATAACGATAAAGAGTGCGATAGGTGCGATATAGCGAAGTGAAAAGTACCATATTTCAAAGTAGCTTTTGAGATATGGCTTAAGTGTTGCCTCTGCTTCACTTTTTGGCACAACATAACCAACAAATATGCTCATAACAAGCCCACCAAGAGGGAGCATAACTGCAGCAGTAAGGAAGTCGATCCAGTCAAAGAGGTTTTTGCCTCCCCAAGTGAGGTACTCTTTTGTTCCATCAAGTCCAGAGAGGATAACAAAGATACCGATGATATAGAAGAAAAGCCCCATACTCAAAGCCGCTTTTATACGAGAGAGCCTAAAACGATCGATCATATACTGCACCATCGGCTCTACAAGTGAAACTGCCGAAGTAAGTCCAGCAAAGGCAAGTGCTATAAAGAAGATAACAGCAAAGAAGTTTCCAAGAGCCCCCATCTCATAAAAGGCTGCGGGTAGAGAGATAAAGACAAGCCCTGGTCCCTTATCTGGTCCACTTCCATACTGATACAAAAAGGTAAAGAGCATAAGCCCTGCTACAAGTGCTATGGCAGTATCTAAAAATACAACCCATAAAGCACTGTGAACAATGTTGGACTCCTTTGGCATAGAGGCTGCATAGGTCATGATAGCACCCATACCAAGACTCAAAGTAAAAAATGCATGTCCTACAGCCGTAACAAAAGCTTCGGAGTTAAGCTTTGACCAATCGGGTGCAAACATAAAACTAAATGCCTTGCCAAATGAGTCAAGCGAAAGAGCATAGAGAAACATCCCCGTAAGGATAATGATAAGCGAGGGCATTAGATAATCGTTAAGCTTCTCAATCCCCCCTTTGATCCCCCGTGATATGATATAAGTAACGATGACAAAAGCAACACTATGGTAGAAAAATTGTGTCCAAAAACCACTGTGGAGCATCGTTGTAAAGGTGGTCTCTGCCTCTTTGACCGAAGCGGGGAGATGCGAGAGTGAAGTAACGATATAGTTTAGTATCCATCCAATCACCACAGAGTAAAATGTCATAATAAGTAGTCCAGCTACAGACTGAAATCCTGCATACTTCCAAAGATGTTTCTTCGTTGGTGCTAGTTCTTCAAAAGAGGTTACAGTATCTTTTCTACCTTTATAACCTATAAACATCTCTGCTATCATGATAGAAAAACCTATAAGTGCCACTGTGATAAGATATACCAAAACAAAAGCCCCTCCACCATACTCACCGGTTATATAGGGAAACTTCCAAATATTACCAAGTCCAACGGCACTTCCTGCAGCTGCAAGGATAAAGCCGATCCTACTAAAACGAGCTATTTTCATCCGTTAAAACCCCTCAAATCTATTAATTTTTCTAAATTATACCAAAAATCCATAAAATCCCTTGACTTTTTTTTATGATTTTATTATAATTCCAGCCTCATTAGTTAATTAACTAGTGACGGGGTGTAGCTCAGTATGGTTAGAGTGCTTGGTTTGGGACCAAGAGGCCGAAGGTTCGAGTCCTTTCACCCCGACCATTTTTGATTTTTAGATTCAGATGGTGGGATTAGCTCAGTTGGTTAGAGCATCAGTTTGTGGCACTGAGGGCCGTGGGTTCGAATCCCATATCCCACCCCATGTGAATAAACTATAAAAACAACTATTTAAAAATAAAACGGTTGTTGTCCATGCGCCCGTGGCTCAACTGGATAGAGTATCGGACTTCGGATCCGACGGTTATAGGTTCGAATCCTATCGGGCGTACCACTTTGATGCGTCCATAGCTCAGCTGGATAGAGCAACGGCCTTCTAAGCCGTAGGTCTCAGGTTCGAATCCTGATGGGCGTACCACTTACAAACCAACTTCGACTTTCGGAGTACCACGCGGACGTGGTGGAATTGGTAGACACGCCAGACTTAGGATCTGGTGCCGCAAGGTGTGGAGGTTCAAGTCCTCTCGTCCGCACCACTTCTTTTAAAAATCCCCCTAAAATACGAATCTTTCAAAGATATTAAAGATAGAGACTTCATTTAGTGATACTTTTTGGCACCACCAATGATACTTTTAGGTCGCCAATTCTAAAATCAAGCGCAATCAACCTCAATAACTAACAAACCAACTTTTTACACAACTCACCAAAAAAGACCTCATAAGGAGTTTTATATCCAAGTACCTTTCTTGGTCTATGGTTAAGCCTATTTTGTATAGTAATGATTTCCTCTTTTGAAATATGTAAAAACTGAGCTAAAGCAAGATTTTGGGAGGCTATTTTACCTATTTTCTAAAAAATAGACAATCATTTTTCTCTTCATCTTCTTACTAACTCCATTAGTATGCTCACTTAATCCTCTCTCCCAGGAGTGATAAGGATGTGCAAAGTAAAAATCGGCCTTGCATCTGTACCTTTTTCTTTTTGTTGGACTATGAAATTTATTTTGCCTGATTACTTAACTGTGTATATTTCATGTAATCTCTTTTGTTTTGGTCGATAAAAAATTACTGTATCTATCCTCAATTAACCCTTTAAGCGACTTCTTTGAAAATTGCACTTGTTTTTAGAATTGGCGAGTCTAATACCTTCCTTTTTTCTATCTAACTCTTCTCCTCTTCATCTTTTAAGCCTTTTATAAACTCATAAAAGAAGATTAAAAAGATAGAGAGGATCAACCCTGTTATAAATGCAATGGCAACGATAAGTTTCTTCTTTGGTTTTACAGGATGGTCAAGCGTTAAAATATCTCCTATTAGATGAAAATTTTGGAGATTATTTGGCTGTAGAAGTGTTAAAAAGCTATCTTTTTTAAGTTTTAACTCATAGAGTGTTTTTGTTGTGATTGTTGATTTTTGATTTTCAAGATGGATAAGATTTTGTTTGAGTTGAAGTATATAGTTCTCTATATCCTTTTCTTTCATCAAGAGAAGTGTTGCAAATGCTGGGTTGCTTTTTTGGGCTTTTTTATAGGATTTATCAAGTGATTTTTTAAAGTTTATGTTTGTTTTGATATCTCTTTTTGTTAGTTCTATCTGTTTTGTAAGTAGAGGAAGTGTCTTGTTCTTTATTTCATCCTCTCTTTTTTGGATGCTCTCTATCTCATTTTGATATCTCTTTTTAATATCTTGATAATTTTGCTGATACTTTTTTTGAAGATAAGTAAGTATCTCCTCTATTTTTTTAGATGCAAGATCGTTAGATACTCCTTCAGTTGTTATTTTTATTAGATTTTTTACTCCCTTTTCTAAAGAGATCGCAGTGACTTTTGATTTTGTATCTTTTTTATCTTTCTCTTTTTGGATAAAGATAAAGTCAAGCTCTTTTATGATCGAAGATGGATTATCAAAAGAGATCTTTTTTGTCCCATCTTTATAATAACCTAACTCAATTATGCCATTAGCCTCATACAGAGGAATTTTTACAACTATATAAATAACCGCAACAAGAGTGATAATTAGTGTAAATAGAAATATAAAACTTTTATACTTTTTTATAGTTAAAAAGAGCTCTTTAAGATCGATCTCATCTTCTGAGAAGCACTCTAACTGTTGATTTTTTGGATTCATAATATACTCTTTTTTTGATGCTAGTTATAACATAACAAAAAGCACTTGTCAAGCTTTAAGAGCTTTGGATTTTAGTTTTTCGCATTAATTGCCATCTCAATCTGCTGCAAGAGTGCTGCTGATTGGTTGTTGAGTTTTGCGATGATACTGTCATACTCAACAAAACGAGCCGTCATTGTATCGTAGCGTTGATTGAGAAGATCGAGTGATCTTTGGTAGTTCTCCTCAAGAGATTTTTTCTCTTTATCTAGCCCTTCACTTAAGATGGATATACTCCCTCCATAGCCTATACTGTTTTTTAGTTTTTCATTGAGTTTATCAAAAATACCATCGACTCTGTGCTCATTTCCATACTCATCGACTGTGGTCTCTCCTGTAAAAAACTTCTGTAGAGACTCTGGGTCTTGATCCATCATTTTGTCAAAATCACTAGAGTTAAAGCTTAGTTTCCCATCTTGGTTGAGTGAGATACCAAACTGAGAGAGTGAGTTACCATCTTCATCATAACTTGTGATAAGTCTCGTTAGCTCTCGTCCTAGATTTCTAATGGAGCTATCTCCATTAAAGACACCAACTTTCCCCTCCTCTTTGTCTGCAAGGGTCATCTTATCTAGCTGCTCTATCATGGAGTTATAGCTTGTAACAAAGTTTTGCAACTCATCCTTAATAGGCTCTCTATCTTGCTCGATCGATATATTTGCACTGCTGCTTTCTGAGAGAAGGTTGATCGTTACTCCTGGAGTGATGTCATCGATTGTGTTGCTGCTTCGTGTTAGGTTGATACCATTGTAGGTAAAGGTGGCATCTTTGGCACTTTGAACCTCACTTACACTGCCATCTCTTTGTGTAAGGGAGGTGATGCGGCTATCAAGTCCACTATCATTATCTGTTATGGAGATATCTGCTCCATCTTCACTTCCTATAGCATTAAGAACAAGGTTTTGTTTGCCATTTTCATCCTCGATGATGGTTGCTACTATGCTTCCTTTGAGTGTTTCATCACTGTTGATAGCATCTTTTAGCTCTGTGAGAGTCATGCCATTAGTGTAGTTGATAGTAGAGCTAACACTACCTCCGCCGATATCTATCGTTAAACTTCCATCTGCATCTGCTATAGCATCATCAACTGTGTCAAAGTCTCCTGATGCAAAGGTTTTGTTGGTAAGCTTGGTATCAAGGTTCCCACTTTTGTCAGTCATTGTGATGTTTTGAGCTTCTCCTGTAGCGTCTGATTTGACGATTAAGGAGTATTGATTGTCTCCTACCTGTAGGATCGAAGCGGTTACTGTATCTCCGGCTACATTGTTGATTTCATCACGAAAGTCTTCTAGTGTCATACCTGAGTTGTACTCTATATCAAAAACTTCTCCATTAATTGCAAGATTCATTACCCCATTATCTGAAGCGATGGTTGCACTAGGATCATTGAAAGTATCACTTTGTTGAACACTCTCTTTGGCTAAGGATATGTCAGAGATAGAGAAGGATTGTACTGCAACACCATCCTCTGCACTTACCTCTACACTACTGTTATTTCCTTTAACTGTTCTATGTGAGAACATAGTATCATCTGAGAGTGCACTTGTGTTTGATTTGAGTGTAGTCATAAGTGATTTTAGCAGATCAAGTGCTTGAGTTTTTTGCTCATTGAGTTTGACTTTTTTTTCTATCGGATCAACAAGCACTTTTTTCTCATTGGTTTTAAGTTTATCGATCATATCAGCTGTTAAAACACCTGATCCTACTCCAAGAGAGTTGATAGTACCTGCCATAACACATCCTTTTGTATATTCTTACTTTCTATATCGACATTTTATTAAAATTTTAAACCCAAATTTTAGAAATCTCTATTGCATAATTTGGATTAGAAACTACATCCTCGATAGCTATACTTCTCTAACACTTTTAAAACTATATCGGCAACTTTTTTGGCATCTTCAAGACTCATCTTTTGATGACATGGAATGGAGAGCTCACTTCTGTAGAAGTCGTTAGCAACTAGGAGGGATGTTTCGCCAAAGAGCTCTTTATAGTAACTGTTTTGGTAGATTGGTTTGTAGTGGACCTGTACGCCAATACCCTTCTCTTGTAGCTCTATAAAGATATCCTCTTTTGGGCAGTGTAGAGCCGGATCGAGGATAAGAGGGTAGAGATGTCTAGCACTCTTTTGATCTGTGGCAATCTTTTGGGTCATAAAGAGTTTGTGATTTTTAAAACGCTCATCATAATAAGCGGCGATCTCGTTTCGTTTTTGGATGAAGTGATTCACCTTTTTGATCTGTGAGAGCCCAAGAGCAGCCTGGAGTTCGGTAAGGCGAAAGTTAAAGCCCATCTGCACCATATCGGCGTTCCAAAACTGCTTTTTAACGACTCCATGGCTGCAAAAAAGGCGTAGTTTTTGTGCTAACTTATCATCATTTGTTACGACACACCCTCCCTCACCAGTTGTAAAGGGCTTGATGGCATGAAAGCTAAAAACAGTAGCATCGGCAAATGTGCCGACCTTTTTGCCCTCTATATCACTTCCAAAAGCGTGACAAGCATCATCGATATAGAGAAGGTTATGCTTTTTTGCTATAGCTGCTATAGCTTTATGCTCAACAGGTTTACCTCCAAAATCAACGGCAACGATCGCTCTTGTTTTTGGAGTGATGAGTTTCTCTATCTGTTTTTCATCGATATTGCCATCAAGCTTGACATCGCACCAGATTGGTTTTGCACCAAGTGTGACGAACATATTGGTTGTGGCTACGAAGCTGATGGGGGTGGTGATGATCTCATCCCCCTCTTTTATATCGTAGCAGTTATATAGAGCAAAAAGGGCTGAGGTTGCGGAGTTGAACATGATAGTATGCTTGATATCGATATACTCACTTATACTCTTCTCAAGTTCAGCAACACGCTCTCCCTGTGCAAGATGTGAGCTTTGAAGCACCTCTACAACCGCATCGATATCATCTTGTTCTATCAGTTGTGTGGAGTAGGGGATCACTGCTCTTGATCCTCTGTCTGTTTGATCTTTTCAAGAAGCTCATCTGGGCTAAGCCAGATGTCATTTTTGTCAGAACTATACTCAAAGCCTATCGCAACACTCTTGCCTTTTTCTCCTAAAAGATTTGCACTATAGTCTCTAGGAGTGGAAAATACAATACTAGGCTGTATAACAAAATGATCATCAAATTCTAGTGTAAGATGGCTATCATCTTTTGGACACATAAGCTCATGAAGTTTTTCCCCTGGTCTGATACCGATGATCTTTATTGGAAGATCTGGTGCAAGGGCCTTTGCCATATCTATGATCTTCATAGAAGGGATTTTAGGGATAAAGATCTCTCCTCCTTGCATCCTTTGGAAGTTTTTAAGCACAAAATCAACTCCCTCTTGAAGGGTGATCCAAAAGCGTGTCATACGCTCATCAGTAACTGGTAGCTCTTTAGCCCCATTGGCTATAAGTTTTTTGAAAAATGGAACAACACTCCCACGACTTCCTAAAACATTTCCATATCGGACAACGCTAAAGGAGATATCTCTCTCTCCACGCAGGTTATTAGCTGCTACAAAGAGTTTGTCACTTGCAAGTTTAGAGGCACCATAGAGATTGATAGGACTAGCAGCTTTATCAGTAGAGAGAGCTATGACTTTTTGGACTCTAGTTGCTATAGCTGCATCAATAACATTTTGTGCACCCATGACATTTGTCTTGATGCACTCCATAGGATTATACTCAGCTATAGGAACATGCTTAAGTGCTGCTGCATGGACAACATAATCCACGCCATTCATTGCTTTTTGTAGTCTTGGCAGATCGCGTACATCTCCTATAAAGTAGCGCATACATTTGTTATCATATTTTTGTGCCATCTCGAACTGTTTGAGTTCGTCTCGTGAGTAGATGATGATCTTTTTAGGGTTATAACGCTCTAAAAGTGTGCGTACAAACTGCTTCCCAAAGCTTCCTGTTCCGCCTGTTATAAGTATGACTTTATCGTTGAACATTGCCAACCTTGTTTTTTTTGAAATTTTTAAAGCAAAAAGGGTTCCATTCTTTATTTTGCCTGATTACTTATCATAATATAGTGATAGGTTTTTTAGTTGGTGGACTATAGAGATAGCCTTGAGCAAAATCGATATCAAGCTCTTTTAATATGGTTACTATATCTTTATTGTCCACAAACTCAGCAACAATTTTTAGATTCATACTCTTTGCAAACATAACGATACTCTTTAGCATATGAAGTTTACGCTTATTTGTTGTTATCTCTTGAATAATAGAACCATCTATCTTGATGATATCTATCTCTAAATCAGCAAAATAGGCAAAGTTAGAGTAGCCGCTACCAAAATCATCTATAAGTACAAGAGAGCCAAAAGAGTGAAGCTGATTGATAAAGCTTTGTACTTTTTGTATATCATAGAGCTCTTCTGTCTCTAAGAGCTCTATATCGATTTGATTGGCTACAGAGAGATTATTTTGAAAAAGAGAGAAGAGTGATTTGACAAATTCATCATTATCTATATCTGCTATGGAGAGATTAATAGAGAAACGATATTTTGGATATTGAGTTGCTATTTGGAAGCTCTTTTTTAACATAGTATAGGTTATCTCAAAGTAGAGATGTGTCCGCCTGGCAATATTTAAGAAGTGATAAGGAGAGATAACCTGATCATCTTTTACAATACGAACAAGTGCTTCAAATTTCTCTACCTCTCCTGTTTTAAGATTGACAATAGGCTGAAAGAAAGGAACAACTCTATCCTCTTTTAGAGCTTGTTTTACCATTTTGATTGTTTCGATATTGTTTTTTGCTTGTTGATGGAGTTTGAGCTCTTTGTTATAGATTATAATCTTTTGAGTCCTTTGCTGTTTTATAAACTTTAAAGCCAAGTCCGCATTCTCTAACAGAGGTGTTTTATCACTTATAGAGATTGTCACACTTACATTGAGCTCATTATAATCGATATGGAAGTTTGTGTGAGAGATCAGCTTTTCAATCTTATTTGCTATATAAAAAGCCTCTTTCGTATCTAGCATATTATAAAGTAAGCAGAACTCATCCCCTCCTATTCGATAGGTGTCGATATATTTTTTATGTAGAGCAACCTCTTTTTGTATGATAGAAGCGATCTGTTTTAAAAGAGTATCGCCTACTTGTGTTCCAAAAACATCGTTGATATCTTTAAAACGATCAATATTTATAAGGATTATAAGAGGAGAGGAGATCGAGTTTTTCTCTTTTTCAAAAGCATTTCTGTTTTTTAAGCCAGTGAGAATATCATGTGTAAGTGAGTATTGTAAGGAGTTTGTTGTTTTTAGGAGTGAAGTATGCTCCTTTTTATATCGGATAAGTATGATGATAAGATATAAAAAGGTAGCACTAAAAATCATCAATAAAATAAGAGTAAAACGATTAAGTATTGTTATATCTTTTAGAGTGACTCTTTTAAATTTTCTCTTTATCGATTCAACAAGAGAGATGATAGAGTTGTTCTCTATCTTTTGTTTAAACTCGAGAAGTTTAGGAAGATGCTTCGCTATATAAGTTGTGTGAAGATTGAAAAGATCTATGATTTTTTGTAGTTTTTTTGGATAGTTTGGATCATTTTTGAGTTTGTAATTTTTATTGGTGATATAGGAGAGGTCACTTATGCGTTTAGCAAAAAAGAAAGATTGTAAAATCTCTAAACTTTGTTGTTGTAACTTTGGTTTATGCCATTGTATAAATTGATTTTGATAGTTTGTAAGAAAGAGTAGAGAGTTTTTTATAGATGCATTGTACATAAGATAGTGTTCAACGAGATGAAAGGTTTGCTCTATCTCATTTTTTAAAAGCTCTATCTCTTTTTGCAAAATATTATAATTTCTATTGAGTAAGATATCAGATTTTGTTAGTTGTTTATAATCATTTTCAAGCTTATTGAGTTGTATGGCTATATGATCGTTATTGTTGTATGTATAGATGTAGTTTTGTAAAACTGCAAACTTGAGTTTATATGCATCGATCTCAAGTGAGTCAAGACGAAGCAGGAACTCTTTTTGTGTAAAGGAGAAGTGCTTTTGTTTAGCATAAAAGATAGCAAAACTTGCTATCGTACTTAAACCGATAAAGATGATAAAGATAAAAGAGAGGTTGCGTTTGAAGCTATCGATCATAGATCATCTCCGGTAGTTTTCCTGTTAATGTCTTTAAAAAAGCTTCGATAGATTCAGCCTCTTTATCTGTTAGCTCTACTCCAAGATTGTATGATCCCATCACTTTGATAGCATCTTTGAGTCTTTTTTGAGTCCCATCATGAAAGTAAGGTGCTGTAAGGGAAATATTTCGTAAAGTTGGTACTTTAAAGACATTTTTATCGATTGGATTATGTGTTAAAGCATAACGGTCTGGATAGTTGTGTTGATCGTTATAAGGGATAAACATCCCTATCTTTGCAAAGGAGTTGCCTCCTATATTGCGTCCATTGTGGCAGCTGATACATCCATAATGTTTAAAGAGTGTATAACCCTCTAACTCCTTTTTTGTAAGAGTCCCTTTACCTTTGAGGTAGAGATCAAACTTTGAGTTAGGAGTGATGAGTGCTTTTTCAAACTCCACTATCGCATCGATCGCATTTTTGTAGCTTATACCATCTTTGTAGAGTTTTTTAAAGAGTTTTTTGTAGTGTGGATTTGCTTCTAGACGCTTTTTGACAAGCTCTGGAGTCATATTATGTTCAACAGGATTGTTTAATGGACCCTCTGCTTGTTCATAGAGATCTTTCGCACGACCATTCCAAAACTGCTTGAAGTTAAAGACTGCATTAAGGACAGTAGGAGATTGTATATTTCCCTTTTTACCATGAAACCCTTTTGATACGACTCTTTTATCTGCTCCACCACTATTGTAAATATCATGACAACTGATACAAGCAACAGAGTTGTCGCGTGAGAGGGATGTATCAAAAAAGAGCTCTTTTCCTAAGAGTGCTTTTGCTTTATTGTAAGGTATATACTCTGGTATAGGAGTTATAGGCTCTTGTGTATAACAAAACAGTACAATCGATAGATAAAGAAAAAATAATTTCATAATTTTCTATTATAGTTTATAAATTCTTTTGTTTTACTTTATTGAGAAACATTTTTAATGACTTGTGACTTTTTGTGTCTATTTTATAGTCAATAAGTTGAAGATACGAGAGAATCTCTTTAGGAGGGATATGGGTTTTTTTCGAGGCTTGAAGCAAAATATAGCGAGGGATTTTGATAGTATCTGCTTTTTTAATGAAGTTGGACTCAAGCCTTCTTGTAAGAGTACTCTTTTTGTTAAAGCATAGTGTTGCAAAAACAAAAGGTAGAGATGTTTGTTGATACCATAGTTTTGCTAGATCTATGTAGTTATCATGTTGGAGTGCATATCTAAGAGCTTTATCTCCTATAAGGACTCTACCTTGAACTCCTAAAATCTTTGCAAGGGCATTGGAAGTTGCAGAGTCAGTGTCACCTTGACTTACAAGTGTTGGAATTACAAGCACACTCTTAACCTCTTTTTTTGCGATGATGCCAAGTTTTGGATTTTTGCATCTTGACTCTATGCTAGAGATATAGGCTGCATCAACGCGTCTTGAGGCAAACTTTGCATTGATCTTTGATGGTACGCCTTTGTGATACTCCATCGCCTGTTTGAGTGCATTGTAGCCTAAAAAACGCTTCATAAAAAGATGAAAAGGAAGCAGATTTAGATACTCAATCTTGCCAAATATCAACTTAAGCCTTTTTGATTGCAATTATACAAAACTTAACTTAAGTAATCAGGCAAAATAAATTTCATAATCCAACAAAAAGAAAAAGGTACAGATGCAAGGCAGATTTTTAAAAGCCTAGCCATAGCTAAGGTGAAAAAATCTAACGAAGTCAGATGTGCCTTTTTCTTTTTGCCCTTTGGGTGAGATGATTTTGGCTTATCTTCGTACAAAAACTGACTTGAAGTAGAATAACTACGACTGCGTCAATTTTTGCACAAATCTAAACCAAACTCATCTCATTGGATATGAAATTTATTTTGCCTGATTACTTACATTAGATATAATTTGTCTATGAATTATTAGAGGACTTTATAATGGTTAAAGTAGAGTTTTTGGGACCTATAGGCAAAGAGCCAGTGGAGTTGGATATCTCCAACCTCTCTGAACTGGCAGAACAGCTTAAAAAAGATGAGAGCCTCAAAGAGTGGCTAGAGTGCTCAGCAGTTGCAGTCAATGATAAGATCGTTAACTCTAAAGAGTATCCGCTAAAAGATGGGGACAAAGTCTCTTTGCTCCCTCCGGTTTGTGGAGGTTAGAATGCTAGAGCTATATGATGGTGCACTCAATGTGCCAGATATATTAAAACGCTGGTATGAAGAGGAGGCAACAAGCAATTATGGTGCCTTTATCCCTTTTGTTGGAACAGTTAGAGCAGAAGATGAGATAGAGGGGTTGAGCTTTGATATCTATGAGCCGATCCTTACAAGCTGGTTTGAGAGTTGGCAAAAAAGAGCCTCAAAAATGGGTGCTAAGCTAAAGATGGCTCATAGCAAAGGGGATGTCTTGTTGCATCAAAGCTCCTATATCTCAGCAGTTTTTTCACCAAAAAGGCGTGTGGCACTGGAGATGATAGAGGAGTTTGTCGAGGATTTTAAGGCGAGTGCACCGATTTGGAAGTATGATCTAAAAGATGGGAAGCGTATCTATGCCAAAGATCGCTCAACCGCTATAAAAGGGAGTGGGATATTAGTATGAGTAAAAAGTTTATGGCTTACGAGACAAGTGTCAACATGATAGAGCTTTTGGATGTTGGCGTTTTAAAAACCAAAAGAGTGGCATTGAGTGAGAGTTTTGGGTATGTCTTAGCACATGATGTTGTTGCTGCTACAAATGATCCGCAGTTTCCAACGGCTTCGATGGATGGTTATGCGATCCGCTATGAGGATCAGCAACTAGGTCGCCTTGTCGTACTAGGGGACAATCCAGCGGGTAATGATGAACAAAGAGTTGTTGAAGCAGGAGAGTGTATCAAGACTTTTACCGGTTCTAAGATGCCTAAGGGTGCTGATACGCTTATCCCTATCGAAAATGTCACTTTTGAAGATAACTCTATCATGATAGATGAGAGTGTAGCAAAAGGGTTTGCAGTTCGTCCAGTAGGTGAGGGGTATAGAGCAGGTGATGTCTTGATAGAAAAAGGCACAAAGATCGGTTTTGTAGAGATCGGTGTAATGGCTGCACTTGGCATCGTGATGGTGGATGTTGCAGTGCCTCCGCGTGTAGCGGTTTTGGCAACTGGAAGTGAGATCCTTGATCTGGGTGAGTGTAGTGATAATCCAGCAGCCATTAGAAGCTCCAACAACTACACGATCGAAGCACTTTGTAAAAGTGCAGGAGCAGAAGTGCTACAGATGGGTACAGTCAAAGATGACAAAGAGAGCATCCTAAGACACTTCACAAATGCTGTAGAGAGTAGCGATATCGTTATATCGACTGGAGGAGTGAGTGTTGGGGATTATGATTTTGTCAAGGATATCGTTCCTTCACTTGGCTTTGAGGTGATCTTCCACGGAGTGGCGATCAAGCCAGGACGCCATATCATGGTAGCACAAAAAGGGCATAAGTTTATCTTGGCACTCCCTGGATTTGCCTACTCTTCAACTGTTACTGCCATCCTTTATGCACTTCCACTTATAGCAAAGATGCTTGGCAAAAAAGTGCCATATAAGATAGTAGAGGCACGACTAGCAGAGGAGTTTAAAAAGCGAACTCCATTTAGCGAGTTTCGAGCATGTAATATCTGGGTAGAGGATGGATGCTACAAGTGCGACTTTAAAGATAAAAAGGTCGGCAGTAGTGCCATACTGGTCAATATGCTTCAAGGTGCCGGTATCATGATGGCGTCGCAGGAGGATAGCTTCTTAGAGGCTGGAACGCTTGTTTCTGTGATAGTGTTGGAGAGTTTTTGATGCGTTTTTTACATATAGATCCCAAAAAACACGCCATAGAGGAGATAGAGCTTAAACTCGAGGCAAATACCTTCTATACCTACTTTGGCTCTATCCTTATCGATGAACTGCCTACTCTTGGCGGTCATACCATCTACACTGATGCCAATGCACTCTCAGAAGGCAAACCTGCCTACTTTGTAGGAGAGCAGATCGTTGTAGGGGATGCTTTGATCCTTGGGCGAAACGGTTTTGAGGAGGTAGATGCGACACTCAAGAGTGATGAGCTTTCAAAGATGGTACGATTTGATATCCCACCCTTTTATAAAGATGCTCTTGCACTTCTAGCAAAAACAGATGCCAATCTCTACAGAGCCTTCTATGTCGAGCATAATGGTGAAAATATGGAGCTTAATATCTCATGGGTTCTTTACTTCTTCAATATCGCTGATGAGAGAACAAAAGAGTACTTTGTGACACATCTTTCGCAAACGATAGAAAACAAAGAGGATGTCGTTGCCTTTATGCAAAAGATGGCAAAAGCGGCTTTAAAAGCAGCTGGTTAATTTGTGATTCATAGTAGATTTAAGTATAATTGTATATGGGAAAGTTAGAAGCTTTACAGAAAAAAATAGATCAGATCGCAGATAAAGTCCGTCATTTAAGATATATTCTTATTGTTTTGATGTCTGGTATTGTTGGAACGATATTTGGTATTTCTCAAAATAAAATTATTGACAATGAAATTGTAAATATTCTTTTAGTTGTAGGGACTGCAGGAGTAGTAGGAATAAGTGTACTCATAAGAGTAGAGGAAAAAAAGAGAAATAAATTTATTGATGAACTTGAAAAAACACAAAAGGATTGAAGATGAGTTTTCCAGTTGCTTTTGCATTGATTGGAGTGTTTGGGACACTGTTTTATATGCTATATGATGAGTATATGGAGATAAAAGATCTTTAGCAAACTTAAAAGAGTGTACTCTGCAGAGCTTTGACTTTGTAGCTCTTTCTGTGGATATCGCAGTATCCATACTTTTGTATCAACTCTACATGGCGTTTGGTTATGTAGCCCTTGTGCTTGTCAAACTCATACTCCGGGTAGATTTTTGCCGCTTCGATCATACTGCGATCTCTCGTAACTTTAGCGAGGATACTTGCCGCACTTACCTCTGCAACTTTGGCATCGGCTTTGATCATCGTCTCTAGGTTTGATACTCCAAAAGTGGAGTTACCATCAAAAAGATAGCGTGTTGCCTTAAGTGTTTGCATAATCTCCTCAAGAGAGTTTTTGATACAGACAGAGAGTCCTAGCTTGTCGATTTGTTGTGCTGAGTGTTTGACGATATGGTAGTTGCTTTTTTGAGTGATCACTTCAAAGAGTTGCTCTCTTTTTTTGGCACTTAAGCTTTTAGAATCACCCAGACCCTCTATCTTTTCAAGCAAAATACATCCAGCAACCACAAGATCCCCAGCTATTGGTCCGCGACCTGCTTCATCTATTCCACATAACATCGTGACATGACCTTTTTTTAAAAATCTTTCTGATAAAATAACGCAATCTTATCATAAGGATAATAAAATGAAAAGAGTCGAAGCAATTATCAAGCCATTTAAGCTTGAAGATGTCAAAGATGCACTCAAAGAGATCGATGTAACAGGTATGACTGTTAGTGAAGTTAAAGGGTATGGAAGACAAAAGGGGCATAGCGAGCTCTATAGAGGGGCTGAGTATGTTGTTGATTTTCTTCCTAAGGTTAAGTTAGAGGTTATTGTATCATCTGAGATGGTTGATCAAGTAGTTGAGACGATCACAGAGGCTGCTAGAACTGGTAAGATAGGTGATGGGAAGATCTTTGTAAGCGATATAGAGAGAATCATCCGTATCAGAACCGGCGAAGAGGACGCCGAGGCTATATAAAAGGATAAAAAGATGCAAGTAGCAGATATCTCTTACATCATCGATACCTTTTTTGCCCTGTTTGCGATGACACTCATCATCTTGATGGTGCCTGGATTTGCGATGCTAGAAGCCGGACTTGTGCGAACCAAAAATGTCACAACGGTTTTAACAGTGAACACAATGATCTACGCCGTTGCTTCGATGGCATTTTTACTCATAGGCTACACGATCGCCTTTGGAAGCTGGGACAATGACTCCATGAGTAAATGGGCAGCATTTTTGTTCCAGATGGCATTTGTCGGTAAAGTTGTCAACATTATGAGCGGTGGGGTGAGTGAGCGAACAAAGATCATCCCTCTTACTATCTTTACAGTGGTTATGGCAGGAGTCATCTACCCACTGGTGGTTAATGTAAGCTGGGGAGCGGATCTGCTTAGTGGTACCGTACTTGATCTTAATATGTACGACCTTGCAGGATCAACCGTTATCCACTCAACAGGGGGATGGGCACTTCTAGCTGCCATCCTTATCATAGGGCCTAGAGATGGACGCTATCAAAAAGATGGCAGGATCAAGGTTATCCCAGCTTCAAATATTCCTCTAGTTGTTTTGGGTGCCTTTTTGCTTTGGATTGGTTGGTTTGGCTTTAATGGTGGAAGTGTAGGTAGCATCGCTAGTAAAGAGAATGCCGATGCCGTTGCACTGACAGTGCTAAATACTAACACTGCCGGACTTGCCGGAGCAATCATTGCGGGGATTATAATGTATGTGCGTTATAAGCTCTTTGATATTACGATGATCCTTAACGGTGCACTTGGTGGACTTGTGGCTATCACTGCCGGTGCTGATTTGTTTGATATCTATACCCCTATAGTTATTGGTGCAATTGGTGGAGCACTTGTTGTCTTTGCCGTGCCTCTTTTTGACAAACTTAAACTCGATGATCCAGTTGGTGCACTCTCTGTTCACCTTGTCAATGGCATCTGGGGTACTTTGGCAGTTGGGATCTTTAGCGATAAATCCTTTATGGATCAGCTCAAGGGTGTTGTTGTAGTCGCTCTTTTTGCTTTTGTTGCCTCATATATCGTGCTTTTTATCATTAACAAGATCGCTCCATTTAGAGCTTCTCATGATGAGCAGTTAGAGGGATTGGATGTTCATGAGTGTGGACTAGAGACCTATCCGGAGTTTAAAAGAGCGATCTAATCCCCCAAAGCCCATATATCAAAGGGTACCATCTCCACCGTTGAAAATGGATGAGAGATGGTTGCCTCTTTGCTCATCGTTACTGCCGTAATCTTCTTTATATTGTAAGCAAAAAGGTATGCTTCAAGGCTCTCTACTTTTTTAAAGACACTTCGCTCATCTGCAAATGGTTTAGAGAGGATGATCTCATTGTTATGTGGCAGATAGAAGTCCACATTTTCAAGATAGGAGCACTCTTGATCCTGTTTTTGCAACTCTAAAAAGATGAGATTTTCAAAAAGTCGCCCAAAATGTTTGTCGGTTGTAAGGGCTGTTTTAAGGTAGATATCGGCAAGATAGAGCTTTTTGACCGCTTTTGGATGCCCAAACTTTCCAACCTCAAAAAGGTAGCGTTTTGCAAGAAGTGCTCTGTAGGCTTGGTAGGTTTTGTCTTTGGATATCTTTCTTTTTTGCTTCAAGCGTTCATAAATGCTAAAGGCTGAAAGAGGTGTAGCATTAAATCGTGCGATAAACTTCAAAAGTTCAAACTCTATCTCATCTAAAGCAAGTTTGAGTTTTTGTTGCACATAAAGAGTTCGCTCATCGGGAGTGAGTTTGTGCATACACGCTAGTCCGCCAAGTTGGAGATAATGGTTTAGTGCACTGGAGTCATATTTATGTTCATGTGCTAAAAACTCTTCATAATCAAGCGGATAGAGCCATAGTGTTTGAAGATGCTCTATATTATAGGGAGTATCGCTTATAAGAAGCAGTTGTGAAACATTTGGGATCATGATATCTGGCGTGTAGTTATCCAAAGCTAAAGTATCGATACTGTTTTGCAGACAAAACTCTCTAAGTGTAGCATTAAGTGTTTCAACATCGATGCGTTCATCTTTGCAGTCGATATAGAGGTAGCTTCGCTTTTTCAAGCTACTAAGGTAGCTTTTTAAAAGCTTTGTCTTTCCACTTTGTGTGATGCCACATATTTGATAGCTTTTTTCATCTATAAAGAGCTTTCTAGGATGAAATCTCTCAAGATGCATATCCAATTTATAGTACTCTTGTAGCAAAATTTCCATACCAAAATTTTATCATTTCCTTTTTAAAAGGAAATAAAATCTTAAAAAATTCCAAATTTCCCCACTAAAGTATTGAATATTACACTCATTTAGAGTATAATTTCGCTCCCTTAAATATAGTTGGACATCGATCCAACGAGTTCTTTAGAAGGAAAAAAATGGAAAAGATTCGTTTGAAGTTAAAAGCTTATGATCATCGTGTTTTAGATAGATCAGTAGCTGCAATCGTTGAGGCTGTAAAGCGTACTGGTGCGACTATAAAAGGTCCAATACCTTTACCTACTAAGATCAGAAAATATACTGTTTTAAGATCACCGCATGTTAATAAAGATTCTCGTGAGCAGTTCGAGATCAGAATGCATGCAAGAATGATCGACATCGTTTCTGCAACACCAGAAACTGTTGATTCGTTGATGAAACTAGATCTTGCACCTGAAGTGGACGTAGAAGTTCGCTCAATGGACAAGTAGGAGAGGCAAAGTGGAATATATAGTAGAAAAAATCGGTATGAGCCGTACTATCACAGTGCCTAGTAAACCGGTAACTCTTTTAAGAGTTGTAGATGCAAAGGTATGTGAAGTAAACGACGGAAAAGCGATCGTTGCATATAGCAATGGTAAAAAAACGAACAAAGCAATCGAAGGTCAGCAAAAGAAGGCCTAAGTAGCGAATATAATAGATTTGTTACTCTTGAAGTTGCTAACGCTGAAGCGGGTGATATTGATCTTGCACCACTTAGTGAAGCAAAAGTTGTAAAATCCTCTTTCAACACAAAAGGTAGAGGATACAGTGGTGCGATGAAACGCTGGAACTTTGGTGGTGGTCCTGCATCTCATGGACATAGATTTGGAAGACGCACAGGTTCTATCGGTAATGCTGAGTGGCCAGGACGCGTTATGAAAGGTCGTAAGATGCCAGGTCAATACGGTAACGAAAAAGTAACTGTGAAAAATGAAATAATCTCATTCGACCCAGAGAGCAAGATCCTTGTTGTAGTCGGTTCTGTACCGGGTGCAAACGGTGCTTTAGGTCGTGTAAAGGTAGCGAAATAATGAGCGCAATAGTACTAAATGAAAAATTGGAAAAATCAGGAGAGCTTACTCTTCCTGAGAGTTTCAACGGAATCAACCCACACAACCTTTACTTGTATGTAAAGTCTGTTCAAGCTGCTGCTCGTGCGAACACGGCTTCTACGAAGACTAGAGCAGAAGTAAGCGGTGGCGGTAAAAAACCATGGTCACAAAAAGGTGGCGGTAGAGCTAGAGCTGGTTCTAAAAGATCTCCTGTTTTTGTTGGTGGTGGACAGGTATTTGGTCCAAAGCCAAACAGAAACTACGATCAAAAAGTGAACAAAAAGCAGAAAAAACTAGCACTTCAGTATGCACTTGCTGAGCATGCAGCAAACGGTACACTCTTTATCGTTGATAATATCGAAGTAGCAAGTGGTAAAACAAAAGATGCTGCTGCAATGTTTAAAGCTCTTGGTCAAAGAGATGCACTTTTTGTTAAGTCTCTTCTTGATGAGAAGACATACTTAGCATTTAGAAACATCAGCTCTACTTACCTAATCGAAGAGAGCGAACTAAACGCTTTCCTTGCTGCTTCATACAGAAGTATCGTTATGGAAAAAGCGGTTTGGGAAAATCTCACAAGTGAGGCTAAATAATGGCAGATATAACAGATATCAAATCGATCGTTTATACAGAAAAGACTCTTAGTCTTCAAGAGGATGGTGTTATCGTTGTTCAAACAACTCCTCGTATGACTAAAACAGGTCTTAAGGAGGTCTTTCGTGAGTACTTTGGTGTTGTACCAACAAAAGTAAACTCACTAAGACAAAGCGGAAAAACAAAAAGATTCCGTGGTGTGCAAGGGAAACAAGCGGATTATAAAAAGTTTTATGTGAAGCTCCCAGAGGGTGCACAAATAGAAAGTTTGGCGGTGTAACATGGCAATAAAGACATATAGACCAATAACTCCAAGTAGAAGATTTTATACAAACATCGATAGCAGTGATATCACTGGAAAAGCAAGTGTAAGAAGTCTTCTTAAGAGAATCCCTGCAAAAGCGGGTAGAAATAACAATGGTCGTATCACTTCAAGACATAAAGAAGCTGGTGCGAAAAAACTTTATCGTATTATCGACTTTAAAAGAGACAAGTTTGGTGTACCAGGGACTGTAAAAGCGATCGAGTATGATCCATACAGAAACTGCCGCATCGCACTTGTTGTTTATGCTGATGGTGAAAAGAGATATATCCTTCAACCAAAAGGTTTGGAAGTAGGAAATGTTATCGAAGCGGCTGAAAGTGGACTAGATGTAAAAACTGGAAATGCGATGAAGCTTAAAAACATCCCGGTTGGTACACTTGTACACAACATCGAACTTAAACCTGGTAAAGGTGGACAGATCGTTCGTTCAGCAGGAACTTCTGCTCAGATTATGGGTAGAGATGGTAAGTATGTATCTTTAAGACTTCCATCATCTGAGATGAGACTTGTTCTTGGTGAGTGTATGGCAACTATCGGTACAGTAGGTAACGAAGAGTATGCAAATATCGTTATAGCAAAAGCTGGTAGAAGCAGACATATGGGAATCCGTCCTCAAACTAGAGGTTCTGCGATGAACCCAATCGATCACCCACATGGTGGTGGTGAAGGTAAAACAAACTCTGGTCGCCATCCAGTTACTCCGTGGGGTAAACCAACGAAGGGTGCAAAAACTCGTCGTAAAAAAGCTAGTGATAAACTCATCATCACTCGCCGTAAACCAAATGCGAAAAGGGTAGGCTAATGGCAAGAAGTGTAAAAAAAGGTCCATTTGTAGATGATCATTTGATGAAAAAAGTAGTTGCTGCTAAAGAGAGTGGCAACAAAAAACCTATCAAAACATGGTCAAGAAGAAGTATGATTCTTCCTGAGATGGTAGGACTAACTATCAATGTGCACAATGGAAGACAATTTGTTCCAGTGTACATTACTGAAAATCACATCGGTTATAAACTAGGAGAGTTTGCTCCGACAAGAACATTCAAGGGCCATAAAGGTTCTGTTCAGAAGAAGGTAGGTTAATATGGCAAGAGCATTACTTAGATTCGTTCGTGTATCACCTACAAAATCTCGCCTAATTGCTAGAGAGATTCAAGGTATGAATGCTGAGGAGGCTTTGGCTGCATTGGAGTTCACTCCAAACAAAGCTGCCAAAATTATCTCCAAAGTTGTTGCTTCAGCAGTTGCTAACAGTGGACTTGAAGCTGAAGATTGCGTTATCACATCTTGTCGTGTTGACAATGGTCCAGTTCTTAAAAGATTTAGACCACGCGCAAGAGGTATGGCTTCTGGTATCAGAAAACCGACAGCACACATATTAGTAGAAGTAGAGGGTAAATAGTATGGGACAAAAAGTTAATCCTATAGGTCTTCGCCTAGGTATCAACAGAAACTGGGAGAGTAGATGGTTTCCTAACTTTAAATCTGCTCCAGCAAATCTTGGTGAAGATCACAAGATCAGAACATTCTTGAAAAAAGAGCTTTACTATGCTGGTGTTTCTAACATCATTATTGAGCGTACTGTAAAAAGACTTCGCGTTACAATAGTAGCTGCACGCCCTGGTGTTATCATAGGGAAAAAAGGTGCTGATATAGAGAAGCTAAAAACTGCTTTAACTAAACTTGTAAATAAACCGGTCTCTATAAACATCAAAGAGGAGAAAAAAGCACAAATCTCCGCACAGTTAGTAGCTGAAAATGTTGCAACACAACTTGAGCGTCGTGTAGCATTTAGACGCGCTATGAAAAAAGTTATGCAAAACGCTCAAAGAGCAGGTGCTAAAGGGATCAAGGTTGCAGTTTCTGGTCGTCTTGGTGGTGCTGAGATGGCAAGAACTGAGTGGTATCTTGAGGGTCGTGTTCCATTGCATACACTAAGAGCAAAGATCGATTATGGCTTTGCAGAAGCACACACGACTTATGGTATCATCGGTGTAAAAGTTTGGATCTTCAAAGGTGAGGTTCTAACTAAAGGGATCCCTCAAGAAGCCAAAGAGGAAAAGAGAGATAGAAAAAGAAGATCTCCTAGACGCGAAAAAAGCACAAAGGGTGAATAATCATGTTGATGCCTAAAAGAACAAAATATAGAAAAGTACAAAAGGGCAGAAACCGCGGTAAAGCAAGAAGCGGTTATAAGTTGGCTTTTGGTAACATTGGCTTCAAAGCTGTAGAGCATGGAAGAATCAACTCTCGCCAAATCGAAGCTGCTCGTGTCGCTGCAAATAGACACATTAAGAGAAATGGTAAGATCTGGATTAGAGTTTTCCCTGATAAGCCTCTTACTAAAAAACCACTTGAAACAAGAATGGGTAAAGGTAAAGGTGGCGTTGAGCAATGGGTTATGAACATCAAGCCTGGTCGTATCATATTTGAGATGGGTGGTGTTCCAGAAGCAGTTGCTAGAGAAGCTTTAGCTCTTGCAATGCATAAACTCCCATTTAAAACAAAAATCGTCACTCAGGAGATGAGCAATGAAATATTCTGATCTAGCAGAAAAGAGTGTAGAGGAGCTACAAGCACTTCTTAAAGAGAAAAAAGCTGAGCTCTTTACACTGAAGATTAAACACAAAACGATGCAATTACAAAACACTAGCGAACTTAGAAACGCTAAAAAAGATATTGCAAGAATCAACACTGCAATTACTGCAGCAAGTAAGTAGGGGCTGGCAATGACACATAAGCGTGAAATTCAAGGTAATGTGATTAAAATTGCGGGGGATAAAACTGCTACTATTTTAGTAGAGAGACGCGTTATGCACCCAAGGTATCACAAAGTTGTAAAGAGATTTAAAAAATATCTCATCCATGATGAGAAAAATGAGCTAAAAGTTGGAGATGAAGTTGTTGCAGTTGAGTGCAGACCTATCTCTAAAAGAAAAGCTTTTAGACTTAAGAGCATTGTAGGAGCGGAGTAATGATACAAAGTTTTTCTCGTCTTAATGTAGCGGACAACACTGGTGCAAAAGAGATCATGTGTATCAAAGTGCTCGGTGGTAGTAAAAGAAGATATGCAAGAGTAGGTGACATCATTGTTGCCTCTGTAAAAAAAGCTATCCCAACTGCAAAAGTAAAAAAAGGTTCAGTTGTTAAAGCTGTTGTTGTTAGAACAAAAAAAGAGATCCATAGAGAAAATGGTTCACTTATTCGCTTCGATGACAATGCTGCTGTTATTTTGGATAACAAAAAAGAGCCTGTCGGTACTCGTATTTTTGGACCGATAAGTCGTGAAGTTAGATATGCAGGATTTATGAAGATCGTATCTCTTGCACCGGAGGTTGTATAATGGCAAAATTTAAGTTCAAAAAAGGCGATATGGTGCAAATCATCGCCGGTGATGACAAAGGAAAAACTGGAAAAGTACTTCAAGTTCTTCCAAAGAAAAATCAAGTGATCGTTGAGGGTTGTAAAGTAGCCAAAAAAGCGGTCAAACCAACTGAAGAGAACACTAAAGGCGGACATGTAAACAAAGAGATGCCTATAGATGCTTCAAATGTTAAGAAAGTGGAGGCGTAAGATGGCAGAGCGTCTAAAAGAAAAATATGACAACCTAAAGAGCGACTTGCAAAAAGAGCTCGATATCAAAAACCCAATGCAGATTCCTGCCATCGAGAAGGTGATCATCTCTGTTGGTGCAGGTTTTGCAATGAAAGATAACAAACTTATGCAAAATATCCAGCAAACGATCACTACTATTGCTGGGCAACATGCAAGTATTATCTTAGCTAAAAAATCTGTTGCAGGTTTTAAAGTAAGAGAGGGGATGCCTGTTGGTGTAAGAGTTACACTTAGAGGTGAGAGAATGTATGCATTCCTTGATAGACTTATCTCTATCGCACTTCCTCGTGTGAAAGACTTCAGAGGTGTTCCACGAAATGGTTTTGATGGTCGAGGGAATTATAACTTTGGTCTTCAAGAGCAGCTCATCTTCCCTGAGGTTGATTATGATTCGATCATGCAGATCCATGGTATGAACATCACTATCGTAACAACTACAGAAGATGATAAAGAGGCTTATACACTTCTAGAGAAGATGGGTATGCCTTTTAGTAAAGGGAGCAAATAATGGCTAAAAAGTCTATGATCGCAAAAGCGAAAAGAACTCCAAAGTTCAAAGTAAGAGCATATACACGTTGTCAGATCTGTGGAAGACCACACTCTGTTTACAGAGATTTTGGTATCTGCAGAATCTGCTTTAGAAAAATGGCAAGTGAGGGACTTATCCCAGGCGTTAGAAAGTCAAGCTGGTAAGCTTTGATACTACTAATGATTAGCAAAGGAAAATTAAAATGGTAAATGATTTAATAGCGGACGCACTTACTCGTATCAGAAATGCTGGTATGAGAAGACTTAGTACAACTACGCTTATGCACTCTAAGAGTGTTGAAGCGATAGCGAACATCCTTGTAGAGAAGGGTTACCTTGAGAGCTGCAATGTAGTAGAAGATGGTGCGAAAAAAAGCATCAATGCAGTGATCAAATATGATGAAAATGGAAAACCTGCGATCAATGAGATCACAAGAGTTTCTAAACCTGGTCGTCGTATCTACAAAGGTAAAGATGAGATCAAAAGATTTAAAAATGGTTACGGAACGATTATCGTAAGTACATCAAAAGGTGTCCTGCCAAATGACAAAGCATATGAGCTTGGTATTGGCGGTGAAGTTCTGTGTACAGTTTGGTAGGAGGAGAGTAGTATGTCTAGAATTGGAAAAAATCCTGTAGAATTCCCAGCAGATGTTCAAGTAACTGCAGAGGGAAATGTGATCACATTTACAAAAGGCAACAAATCTCTTACTCTTGATACAAAAGGGAATGTAGAGTTTACAATCGAAGGGAATACTTTGACTTTTAAACCTCTCTCTGATGCAAGAGAACACAGAGCTTTCTGGGGAACTTATAGAGCACTTTCTGCAAACTATGTAGAGGGTCTTACAAAAGGTTTCCAAAAGCAGCTTGAGATCAACGGAGTTGGTTATAGAGCGGCAGTAAAAGGTAAAGTGCTTAACCTGCAACTTGGTTTCTCACATGATATCAACTATGAGCTTCCAGATGGGATCGAAGCAACAGTTGAGAAAAACATTATAACTCTTAAAAGCCACGACAAACAACTTGTTGGTCAGGTTGCAGCAGAGATCAGAAGTTTCAGACCACCAGAACCTTACAAGGGTAAAGGTGTTAAATATGTTGATGAACATATTGTCAGAAAAGCTGGTAAGACAGCGAAGAAATAAGGAAGGAAGTTAAAATGAATGCAAGAGTATTAAAAAGTAAACTCGCTAACCGCCTTAAAAGAAAGAGAAGAGTACGCTCTAAAATCAGCGGTACGGCAGAGCTTCCTCGTGTTTCCGTTTTCCGTTCTAACCGCTACTTGACTGTTCAAGCTATCGATGATACGACTGGAACAACACTTGTAGGTATGAACTCAAAAAGTATCTCTCAAAGAGCAAACAAAGAGGGTGCAGTTGCACTTGCTGAAGCGTTTGCAGCTAAACTAAAAGAGAAGAATATAGAGGCGATCGTTTTTGATCGTAATGGTTACCGATATCATGGCGTTATTGCTGCATTTGGTGACGCACTTCGTGCAAACGAAATCAAGTTTTAGGGGACACAATGGAAATCAATAGAGAAGAGTTTGAAGAGACTATTGTTAACATAGGTCGTGTTACAAAAGTTGTCAAGGGTGGTAGAAGATTTCGTTTTACTGCACTTGTCGTTGTAGGTAACAAAAAGGGAGTAGTAGGATACGGATTTGGTAAAGCGAAAGAGGTTCCAGATGCGATCAAAAAAGCAGTTGATGATGCATTTAAAAACCTTACAACTGTAAGCATCAAAGGAACAACAGTTGCTCATGATATTGAGCACAAGTTCAATGCTAGTCGTATCCTTATCAAACCTGCATCTGAAGGTACAGGTCTGATCGCTGGTGGTGCTGCAAGACCTGTTCTTGAGCTTGCTGGTTTTCAGGATGTTCTTACAAAGTCTATTGGGTCAAATAACCCTAACACTTTGGTTCGTGCAACTATCGAAGCACTCTCAAGAATAAAAGGATAAGCAATGGGTATTGAAAATCTAACTCCAGCTGCTGGTTCTACTCACAAAACGAAAAGAGTAGGACGTGGTCAAGGTTCAGGTATGGGCAAAACCTCTACAAGAGGTCAAAAAGGTCAAAAATCCAGAACTGGTTATAAAAGAAAGAGAAACTTCGAAGGTGGACAACAACCACTTGCTAAACGCCTTCCAAAGATCGGTTTTCACTCAAGAGTGATCAAACCGTATGTGATCAATATCACTAAAGTCAAAGCGGTTGCTGAACTTGATGAGATCACAATGGAGAGTATCAGAAGCGTTCATAAGATCGCTAACAGTGTTACAAAAGTAAAACTCATCGGTACTGGTGCAAAAGATCTTGCATCAAAGATTAAAGATGAAAATGTAACTACTTCAGGTAAATAGTCGTGAGTAAAAGTCTTGTAAATAAGATTCTTATTACGATTGGATTTCTATTCCTCTACCGAATGCTGGCCTATGTGCCAGTCCCAGGTGTTGATGCAAGTGTGATCGCCTCCTTCTTTGACAAGCACCAAAGTGATGCTTTGGGTCTTTTTAATATGTTCAGTGGTAATGCTGTTCAGCGTCTTTCAATTATCTCTCTTGGTATTATGCCTTATATCACCGCTTCGATTATCATGGAGCTTTTAGCTGCAACTTTCCCAAATCTTGCTCAAATGAAAAAAGAGCGTGATGGTATGGTGAAGTATATGCAGATCATCCGCTATGCTACTATCGTTATAACACTTGTACAAGCTGTTGGAGTAAGTGTAGGGCTTCAAAGTCTTAGTGGTCCAAATGGAGCAAGTGCTATACTTGTGGATCATACAACTTTTGTTACTCTAGCAGCTATTTCGATGTTAGCGGGAACCATGCTTTTGATGTGGATTGGTGAACAAATTACTCAAAATGGTATAGGAAATGGTATATCACTTATCATTTTTGCTGGTATTGTCTCAGGTATCCCTAGTGCTATTGGAAAGACGATCTCTATGGTAAATACTGGAGCTATGAGCTTCCTAACTGTACTTGCTATCGTTGCACTTATCGTTGTAACGATAGGGGTTATCATCTATGTTGAGCTTGGTGAGCGTCGTATTCCAGTAACATATGCAAAAAAGACGATTATGCAAAACCAAAACAAAAGAGTGATGAATTATATTCCTATTAAAGTAAATCTCTCTGGTGTTATACCAGTTATCTTTGCAAGTGCTATCTTGATGTTTCCAATGACTCTACTTTCAAGTAGTACAAATCCTACGATTCAAAAGATTGCCGATATCCTTCATCCTGGTGGATATGTTTTTAACCTGCTTGATTTTGCTTTTGTTGTCTTTTTTGCTTTCTTTTATGCATCTATCTCTTTCAATGCAAAAGATATCGCTGACAATCTAAAGCGTCAAGGTGGATTTATTCCTGGGATTAGAACAGGAGAGGCAACTAAAAAGTTCCTAAATGAAGTTGCAAGTCGCTTGACTGTTACGGGTGCACTCTATCTAGGGCTTGTAGCAGTTGTACCATTTATGATCATAAAGGGACTTGGTGTTCCTTTCTTCTTTGGAGGAACGGCAGTTTTGATCGTTGTTCAAGTTGCGCTTGATACGATGAGAAAGATAGAGGCTCAGATCTATATGAGCAAATATGAAACACTTAGTGCGGTTGGTCTATAGCGATGGCTATCGCACTTAGAAAACCTGCTGAGATAGAAAAACTTCGTGAGGCAAACCGCATCGTTGCGGAGGCTCTTAATCTTCTTAAAGAAAATACCAAACCAGGTATGACTCTTAAAGAGATGGATGCCATGGCTGAGGATTATATCCGAAGTCAAGGTGCAAAACCATCCTTTAAAGGGTTATATGGTTTTCCCTCTTCTGTTTGCACCTCTTTAAATGAAGTTATCATCCATGGTATCCCAACTGACTATAAGCTTCAAGAGGGTGATGTTATCGGCTATGATATAGGTACTCAAAAAGATGGCTGGTTTGGTGATGCTGCTATCACTGTTGGTGTTGGAGAGATCTCCAAAGCAGATGAAGAACTTATAGCCTGTGCAAAAGATACACTCTACTATGCTATTGAAAATATCAAGCAGGGTATGCGTTTTAAAGAGCTCTCATATCTGATGGAGCAGTTTATTTTAGAAAGAGGCTATGTTCCACTTCGCAACTTTTGTGGACATGGTATAGGCAAAAAGCCTCATGAAGAGCCAGAGATCCCTAACTATCTTGATGCACCAAATCCAAAAGCGGGACCAAAGATCAAAAATGGCATGGTCTTTTGTCTTGAACCTATGATCTGTCAAAAAAATGGAGAGCCTGTCATTTTAGAAAATGGCTGGGATGTTGTCAGTGCCGATGGTTTACGCGGTTCACACTATGAGCATACCGTTGCAATTATAAACGGTAAAGCTGAAATATTATCTAAAGTATAAGGATTACAAGATGGCTAAATCTGATGTAATTGAAGTAGATGGAACAGTCATAGAAGCACTTCCAAATGCAACTTTTCGAGTTGAACTTGAAAATGGGCATGTAGTCTTGTGCCACATTGCTGGAAAGATGCGTATGCACTATATCAAAATCCTCCCAGGAGATAGAGTAAAGCTAGAACTTACTCCATATTCACTTGATAAGGGCAGGATCACCTACCGTTATAAATAAAAAGGGCTTTTTTAGAGTCCTTTTTCCTCTTTATCTTTCTCTTTTATGTTCAAATGGCATTATAATTTAGATATTTTTTGCTACAATGCCTCTAAAATTTTTTGAAGGCTTATGATGTTATATTTTTCTGCTCTGTTTTTCTCCTTTTTGTACTTTAAAATTGCTCGTGTTTATAAAAAAGAGGAAAAGGTAACAAAAGCTATAATCATTCAAAACAGTATAGTTGGAGTTGCGATTTTACTATTGTTAGTATATGGCATCATATATAAGACATGGTATATCACTCTTCTTGTGGCGTATCTTTTCTTTATTGTTGCGGCACTTATAGTTTCAGCAGTACAGGTAGGTGTGTTTTTAGATGGAAAGCCTTTTGTTAAGATCAGCCATTTGCACAAGTCTATGCCTTTTTTAGGGGCGTTTATAGTTTTAGCTGATCTTTATTTGTGGTTTGGTTTATAAGTTCATTGTAATAAACTAATAATATAATTTTAGTATAAATGAATATACTAAAGGTTTAATATGCAAGAGCTTATCGCAAATGCCAAACGACTCTATAGACTAAAAAGTAACCAAAAACTTCTAAACTTCAAGCGATATATTTTTGAAGATCTAAAAAACTCTCCTGCTAAATTGACTGCAATATATGGTAGTAGAGGAGTTGGAAAAACAACGTTGTTAATGCAACTTCTTATTACTCCACCAACAAAATATCTCAATATTTGATGCTATAATTTCGTTCATAATCAAGGCAGATTTTCGCAGGACTAACCGTAGTTAATTCAAGAAAATCTAACGCTTTAGTCAGGGCGAAAGTATAGCACCCCTTTGGGGGAGGACGAGAAGAGGCAATCTGCAAGTAGATAATTTTTCAAGTTACCTTCGGGTAGCTCTTCAAAATTCTCTACTTCCATCTTACCTCTTCTCGTCCTCTCAAATATTGAGATATTTTGTCGGTGGAGTAATAAAGAGAGTGATGTTAGCGATAAGCTCTATATTTCCTGTGATCATCCAATGTTTTATGGTGTTTCACTTTTTGACTTTGTGGATGAGTATAGCAAAAGAGGGGGTGAACTTATCTGCATAGACGAAGTGCATGAAGCTACAAACTACGAACAAGAACTCAAATCGATCTATGATTTTTTAGATATCAAGCTCTATTTTACCGGATCGAGTGCTATAGCTCTTAGAAGTCCCGATTTTGCTAGAAGATATTCGATGTATCATCTCTATCCGCTTAGTTTTAGAGAGTTTTTGGAGTTGATATTTGAGGTGGAGTTACCAAGTTTTAGTTAGAGGAGATCCTACAAGGGCATGAAAGTATAGCTAGTGAGATGATAGAGCTACTACCGGATAAAAAGATTCTTAAACATTTCTATACTTTTTTAGATGTAGGGGTTTATCCTTTCTATTTTGAAGATAGAAGCAGATATATAGATAGGATCAACGATACTATCAACAAAATCCTGCATATTGATTTAAGCAAGATCTACTCTATCCAGCCCGATAAGGTCGATACGCTCAAAAAGATTCTCCTAATCATCTGTGTTTCAGACCCTTTGAGATCAGTATAGAAAAACTTGCCAAACTTGCCGGTATCACAAAAGCGACACTCTATAAGTATCTTACTTATCTAAACGATGCAGAGCTTATCTCACTTGTTAGCAATGAGGAAAAACGCTTTGCAAGCATCAGCAAAGTGGACAAACTCTATCTTGCAAGCACCAACCTTCACAATGTGCTTTGTAGTAACAGCAAAATAGGAACACTTAGAGAGACCTTCTTTGTCAGTCAAATCAAATCAAAACAAAACACTCCATATACTACGCAAACAGAGGTGACTTTCTTATCGATGAAAAACAGACTTTCGAGATAGGTGGAAAAGAGAAAGATTTTTCTCAGATCAAAGATATACCCAACTCTTTTGTAGTAGCCGATGAGATTGAGATAGGATATGGCAATAAAATTCCACTATAGTTGTTTGGGGTTCTTTACTAATCATTTTTATCCCCATTCTTTTTTTTGTTTAGTTTTGAAAAAAGCTTCAATTTTTAATTGCAAAAAATAATATTTTTATTTTTTCTTAAGTGGGGGGGGTAAAATACCACTTAAAAATTACTGTATAGGAATATGACTATGAAGATGCAAATTAAAAAAATTGCAAGTATAGCTTTGGTTTTAGGTGCTTTAAGTGGTTGTGCAAGCAAACAGCAAATGGTTTATACTGAAACATATAAAGGGAAACCTGTTCATATTTTAATAACCAAAGATCTTGCAGATGAGCTTGTAATAGTTCCAGGAAGTTTGAACGAAAATGAAGTAAAAGCTCGTGCAATGTTGGCTTCAGCAGATAATGAGTTTAGAAATGATAGTAATGGAATGGAATTTCCTCCAGGAGATTATATTTTTATAGTTCAGCAAGTTAATGATAGTGCACGATATCCTAAGCCAGGCAGACCAATAGATCTATCCAAAAAAATAGTTTTAGAAATAGATGGGAAAAATAAACCAGTGTATTGTGAGTTTCATTCAAGCTACTCAAAAGATTTAGGTTCGCTTGCGACTATATATTTTAAAGAGATAGGTTGTGAAATTGATAAAGAGACAATTTATAAAATGGCTAAAAGTGCACAACCAGTTTATATTAAATTTAGTGGAAAAAATGGTTACAAAGGAAAGTTTGTGCTTAAAGAGGATGTTAAACCAAAATTGATGGCACATTACAAATATAAAAAGGCTAAATAATGAAAAAGTTAATACTATTTTTCTTTACTCTTTTTGTTTTAAGTCTTCAAGCAGAAACATTAGACTTTAATGTGAAAACAGATGTTGATAAACTTGCATATTTGGCTTATAGCAAGGATCCGTTTGCAGTTGAAGAGAATGTTTGGGGAGCATGGTTTCTGTATTACAGAAATCATGATTTGTATAAAGAAGTTCATGAAGATGAATTTGAGCTTGAAGATGCTTCTAATGCCTATCTAAAGAAGCTTCAAAAAATGGCAAAATATTATAATGAAAAATTTAAAGATCATGTTTTTTCTATCACAGTTCCAATGAGATTTGGAAAATATAAAAGAAAAGGTGGTTATTTTAAGATAGAGAATTTAACATCACAAAACTATTTTACATATTCTGGTGACTCTATGGTTGATTGGGCAAGGTTAAGTTTCAATAACACAGCCTCATCAAAAGATTACGATAAAGTGTTTTTGCCAAGAGAGGAGGCAAAAATATTGCTAAAAAACAGAAAAGATGCTTATGGCAATATTGATAGAACGATTCATATCAAGTTTGACTTTAAGATAGCAGATATCAAAATAACGGATCTACCAACAATAGATGGAAATGACCTTGAGCTAAAGGTGATTGGAAAAATTGTTAAGATGGATTATATAGATCAAAAAACAGGAAAGATTTTAAAGAGTGTGGTTTTTAAAAAGTGATTGGTTCTATAAAAATGAAAAAACTGTTGAAAGTGTTTTTTTATTTATCGGTTTGATGTATAAATTTTAAAACATAAAAGGGAGAGTATTAGAGCAAAATCTTCGCTGCAACTGCACATGCAGCACTCTCACTTCTTAGCACCAAAGGAGTATCGAGTTTAAAGCACTCCTGTTTGTTTAAAATCTCTCTCTCCTCATCACTGAAGCCGCCCTCGCATCCTATAAGTACATTTTCAAATCGTGTCTCTTTCCTTAAAACAGTCTCACAAAAATCAAACACTTTGACATCTGTGTAGTCATCTAAAAAGCTTTGCAGATCGTTGTAGATAGCAAACTCCATAAAGCTGCTTCTGCCACACTGCTGCATGGAGGATTTGAGGATGCGTTTTAGGCGTTTGAGATCGATTTTAAAGTTTTTTTGGCTTCTTTTGCAGTAGATAAAGCTAATCTTGTCTACGCCGATCTCATTGAGGGTGGGGAGTGTTTTTTCTATCGATTTTGGATCGATGATGCACCAGCCTATGTGGAGCTTATGAGATGGCTTGACCTCTTTAACTTCACTGCTTATAAGCTCAAAATGAGCCTCTCTAGGAGTGAGATGAGTGAGTTTATAGTGATAGAGTATAGAGGGATCATCTTCACTTCTAAAGCTAAGGATATCTCCCTCTTTGTGGCGACGAACTTTGATAAGGTATTTGTAGTTTTCGCCTCTGATTTTGATGCTCTCTTTGCCTGTATTTTCATCAAACAAAAAGATCATGATTGCTCCCTAATGGTGGTTGAGGTAGATCGCTGCTGCAGTAGTTGCAAAAACCAAAAAGAGGTTAGTTGCTATATAGCGAAGTGCGCGTTTTTTATAGGTGGCAAACTCTGCATTTGGCGTATAGCGAAGCTCTTTAGCACGTTTAAACTCATGGATGATCATTCCAATAGAAGCAATGATCATGATAATATTAGCAGGATTAAAGGCAAATCCGCTAACTGTAAGCATAACAAGCCCACTAAATAGAACCCCACCAAGCGTTGGCAGGGTTGTTGCAGGGTTGTAGATCAGCATAAACTTCCTGTAACGACTCGCATCTTCAGCCTTGATCAGCTTAAAAAGATGAAAAAACAAAACGGCGATATAGGCATAGATCAGCCACTTGTGGGCTGCTATGCCGTAACTCATCATATAGTCCATTAGAACTGTATCAACCCATCAACTGGTGAAGAGGCAGTAGCGTATGGCTTTTTAGGGATACGACCTGCTAAGTAGCTCAGTCTCCCAGCCTCAACGGCTGCTTTCATCGCTTTTGCCATAGCGATAGGGTCTTTGGCTTGTGCGATAGCAGTATTTGTCAGTACTCCATCAGCTCCTAGCTCCATCGCATAGGCTGCATCACTAGCACATCCTATCCCTGCATCTACAATCACAGGCACACTCACTGCCTCTTTGACAAAGACGACATTGTAAGGGTTTTGCACACCAAGTCCACTCCCAATTGGTGCAGCTAGAGGCATAACGGCGTTTGCTCCTGCATCTTCAAGTCTTTTAGCCATGATCGGATCATCCGAAGTATAAGCCATAATGGTAAAGCCCTCTTTGGCTAACACTTCACACGCTTTGATCGTCTCTAGGACATCTGGATAGAGGGTTTTTTGGGTATCGCCGATCACTTCAAGTTTAATAAGATCGATCCCTGTTGCCTCTCTTGTAAGTCTAAAGGTAGTGATCGCCTCTTCTGCCGTGACACATCCTGCTGAGTTTGGCAAAAATTTAACATTTGTTCCTTTAAAAGTATCTCTTAGATTTTCTTTGTTTGGGTCGGTGATGTTGAGGCGTCGAACTGCAACGGTGATCAGCTCACTGCCACTAGCAAGTGTTGCCTCTTTTGTCGTTTCAAAATCCTTATACTTTCCGCTTCCAACGATAAGTCTGGAGTTTAACTCATATTTTCCTATTTTCAATGTATCGCTCATAGCTAACCTCGATAATTTTTTTGAGAATATAGCATAAGTTGCTTATAGTTTACTTATCATATTTATAAGTTCACTCGGCGTTAGTGAAAAATCAGCCCCCTTATAGAGCGTAGCAAGTTTGGTATGGATCAGTGAGCCGCTTATGGCGGCATCAAGTGGAGTATATCCCTGAGCCAAAAGCCCTGTGATCACTCCAGCAAGAACATCTCCACTGCCACCTTTGGCGAGTTTCGCACTTCCAAGCGGGTTGATATAGAAGCTCTGATCATAGGCGATGATGCTATTTGCCCCTTTAAGTAGCAGTACCGCTTTTGGATAGGCACTGCTAAAAAGCTCTACATATTTGAAGCGATTTTTTTGAAGTTCATCAACTGTGATATCTGCTAACTCCAGCACCTTTAAAAGAGCACAAAACTCCTTTGGATGAGGGGTGAGGATGATGTTCTCTCTTTGGAGGAGCTTTTGTATGCGGTTGCTATAGAGGATATCGGCATCACAGACAAGAGGGATGTCGTTATCTAAAAACTCATCTAGCTGTTTCTCTTGATAGATAGTGCCAAGTCCCATACCTATAGCGATCGCCGTTGTGTTTTTTGGCAGATGCTCAGAGTGCATCAGATCATAGGGAAAGCTTCTGTTTTGACAATCTATAAGCGTAACCAAACCGCTTCCTATGCGAAGAGCGGCACTTGCACTCAGCACTCCTGCTCCCTCCTTCTCTCCTGCGATAACTGCCGTATGCCCAAAGCTTCCTTTGTGGGAGTTTTGCATCTCTCTTTTTGGAAGTTTTGCATCCTCCCACTCTAGCAGCTTCCACTTTGTAGGCGTCTCATAGATTGCTCGTGCAACTCCTAGATCTAGCACATGTATCTCACCCATAAAATCCTTCGCTTCATCGAGATACATCCCCCTTTTTAACGCTCCCATCGTAAGCGTTACATCGGCTCTAAAGGTATCCTTCTCACACACTCCATCAAGACTCCAACCGCTAGGCACATCACAGGCAATCTTAAAGCCATCTATAGCATTTAACTCTTTTAAAACCGCTCGTAAAGAGTCGTTAAATACTCCTCTAAAACCAGTCCCTAGTATCGCATCAACCACTACATCATAGTTTTTACCCAAATCTTTTACAGGCTCTAAACCTATCTTGATAGTGCGTTCAAGCTGCAAATGACACATATCGCTCTTTGGCTCTTTGGCAAGATAGAGTGAGATATCATACTCTTTATGAAGCAGTCTAGCAAGTGTTATCCCATCAGCACCGTTGTTGCCACTGCCAGAGGCTATAAGTACTTTAGAGCCTTGAGCGAAGTTGGCTCGGATATAGTCTGCCATCCCATCGGCAGCGTGTTCCATCAAGAGATCTTCACTCAGTCCAAACTGCTCATAACATCTTTGATCGAGTGTAGCTACTTCATTGTAGAGATTTTGCATCAAAGCACCTCAAATATAGTATAATTGCTTTATGAATTACAAAAGTATAGCACAAGAGACACTACAAATCGAAGCAAATACGCTTCTAGAGGCAAAAGAGCAAATAGGTGATGAGTTTAAAAAAGCAGTGGAGTTGATACTCCCTTGCAAAGGTAAGCTGATCGTAACAGGAGTAGGCAAAAGCGGACTTATCGGTGCGAAGATAGCCGCAACTCTAGCAAGTACTGGTACACCCAGCTTCTTCTTGCATCCAACTGAGGCACTTCATGGTGATCTTGGGATGATTGGGAGAGAGGATATCGTTTTGGCAATCAGCTACAGTGGAGAGAGTGAGGAGCTAAGCTCTATACTGCCTCATATCAAGCGTTTTGATATTCCGCTTATAGGGATGAGCAAAAGTAAAGAGTCCACACTTGGCAGGTATAGCGATATCCATATCCCTATCATTGTTAAAAAGGAGGCGTGTCCTTTAAATGTAGCACCGACAAGCTCCACAACACTCACACTAGCTCTTGGGGATGCTTTGGCGGTTTGCTTGATGAAGGCAAGAGACTTTCAAAAAAATGACTTTGCATCCTTGCATCCTGGTGGCTCACTTGGCAAAAGACTCTTTATCAAAGTAGCGGATCTGATGCAAAGAGAAAATCTACCACTTATAAAGAGCGATGCTACGATGAAAGAGGCGATCGTTGCGATGAGTGAGGGGCGATTAGGAACGGTGCTGCTTGTAGATAAAGAGGGGCATCTAGAAGCACTCTTAAGCGATGGAGATGTTCGCCGAGCACTCCTAAGAGAGGATTTTGATCTCTTGCACAAAGCGATGGAGTATGCAACCAAAGATCCGCTTGTAATAACTGACGCTTCAATGTTAGCAAGTGATGCCCTTGTTTTGATGGAGAGTAAAAAGATCCAGCTTCTTGTTATCGTTGATAAAGAGAAAAAGATAGAGGGGGTACTGCATCTGCATACCCTTGTAGAAAAAGGCATCTCATGAGACTCAACAAATTTATAGCCCACTACTCAACCTACTCACGCCGTGAAGCTGATCGTGCCGTGCAAGAGGGCTTCGTTAAGGTAAATGGAGAGGTAGAGACAAATCCAGCACGTGATATCGATGAGAAAAGAGACAGTGTCTATATCAGCGGTAAACGCGTAAGCCCCACAAACAAATTTACCGTTATTGTTTATAACAAACCAAAAGGGGAGATTGTCTCTAAAAAAGATCCCCAAGGCAGACGCACCATCTATGACTCTTTGCCAAAGGAGTTTAGACATTTTAAGCCTGTTGGCAGACTTGACTTTGCGAGTGAGGGACTTTTACTCCTTACTGATAGCTCCGTAGTGGCTACAGCACTTATGGAGTCTGATTTGCAAAGAGTTTATAAGATCAAGATCAAAGGCTCTATCACTCCAAAGATGGAAGAGGCGATGCTAGAGGGCATCACACTTGATGATGCCACCAAAGGTGCCCATAAAAAAAGCAAGATCAAGTCCATGAGCTTCAAGCCATTTTTAGGCTACACCATCGTTAAAAACCAACCCAACTACTCCATCCTTAAAGTAGCCATAAATGAAGGTAAGAACAGAGAGCTTCGCCGCTTTTTTGCTGCATTTGGTGCTGAGGTTGTGGATCTAAAGAGACTGGAGTTTGCCGAGATCAAGCTTAACAACTTGCCAACAGGTAAAACACGCTATCTTGAGAGAAGCGAATATAATGCGTTGCATACATTTTTGAAGTCGAAAAGATGTTAAATTTAATTTTTTTGGAATTTAAAAATGAATATTGAAGAATATTTAGAGATTAAAGAAGAATTATATACCAATATATTTTCTAACATAGATAATGAAACGGTAAATAATGCAATTTTAAGGTTTCATTATATTAAATTTAATCCAAATAATGAGCCAAAATTTGACAAATTGATTGATACAATAATTAATCATATTACACTTTATTGCTATTCAATCTCAAAAAGAACTGAAAATGATTATGAAGCTTATAAAAATAGACTTTATAGAGAAGCGGCAAGATTGTTTAGAGAAAATGATAAATCTGGAGAATTTGGTGAGTTAATATTATGGTTTTTATTAGAAAGTGTTCTAAAAGCTCCGCAAGTTGTAGCAAAAATGGATTTAAAAACTAATCGAAATGACGAAATAAAAGGAGCCGATGGAATACATATAAATATTACTAATCAAAATATTTTAGAGATTATATTTGGAGAGTCTAAACTATATAATAATTTAAGCAAAGCAATAATCGATGCTTTTAATAGCATTGAAAATTTTTTAGAAAAAGAACAATATAAAAGAGAATATAATTTAATAACTACACATTTTAAATGGCTAAATACAGAACATCAAACTAAACTTTTAAATTTTATTTCTAATAATATTGAAGCAGATGAAGTAAAAATTAAATTTGCTATTTTAATTGGTTTTGATTGGGAAAAGTACCAAAAACTTCAAGAACCATTAGAAAGAAAAAAATTTGTAGAAGAATTTGAAAGCATATATCAAGAAAAAGCTAAAAAAATTATAAATACAATAGAGCAAAAACTGAGTAAATTTAAATATAACAATTATGAATTTGATATATTTTTCTTACCATTTAAAAGTGTAGATGAAATGAGAAAAAGGTTTAAAAGTGAATTATAAGCAAATATGTGAAAATAATCTAAATATCATTAATAAACTAAGAAAAATTGATATATTACAAGAATTAAATCAAGAATATGAAAATCTTAATGAAAAAGAAATACAAAAGCTAATACAAATCGCCTCATTATTTTCTATTAAGGAAGAATATTATGAATTATCATATGAGATAACTACAAAATTATTTAAGAATTTTTACGAAGAATATCCAGTATTAAATGAATTTGCATACAGTATATTATCAAGAATAGGAAATTTTCCTAATAGGGAACTTTTAAAGAGTTACGGATTTAATAACGACAATTTGAAGATGAAAAATATAAATATTTTTACTGAAATTTTTACAAGAGAATTTGATAATAAAATATCATTAGGAAATGAAGAATTTTTATTAACAGATTTTCAAAAAGAATTTTATGAATCTTTATTATATAAAAATAAATTTAGTATATCTGCTCCTACTTCTTCTGGAAAATCATTTATTTTTCAAAAAATAATAATTAATAGATTTTTACAAAATTTAGAACAAAATATTGCATTTATCGTACCAACAAGAGCTTTGATAATTGAATTTAGTAAAAATATGAGGAAACTTATAAAAAAGTACAATTTAGAAATAGATATTAGAACTCTACCAATTTACAAGGAAAATGATAATAGAAGATTATTATATATTCTTACACAGGAAAGATTAGATTCTTTATTAGATGAAAAAGATATTAACATAGATATTTTATT
>FPHB01000010.1_pt2 | contig 47721 bp, 52 predicted proteins | sample 1057301 | NCBI WGS metagenome assembly FPHB01 (sample SAMEA4473311, study PRJEB15554) | hydrothermal vent metagenome | biome: marine basaltic hydrothermal vent biome; feature: marine hydrothermal vent; material: water | place: Pacific Ocean | collected 2011-06-14/2011-07-23 | depth 1155 m | reverse complement strand
GCTTAAGTGGTTTTCCTATAGGGACACAAGGAGATATCCTCTCGCTGATGTCTGGAGGATTTGACTCAACGGTTGCTTCCTACTTAAGTATCAAACGAGGGATCAAAACTCACTATATCTTCTTTAACCTTGGCGGCAATGCTCATGAGATAGGTGTCAAGCAGGTTGCTCTTTATCTTTGGAACAAGTTTGGAGCATCACATCGGGTACACTTTATAACTATCCCCTTTGAGGATGTTGTCACTGAAATCTTCCGCTCTATCCCACCAACCTATATGGGGGTGATGCTTAAACGCCTGATGCTTCAAGCTGCCCAAAAGGTAGCTGATGAGATGGAGATCGATGCCCTGCTAACTGGAGAGAGTGTTGCACAAGTCTCAAGCCAAACACTTAGAAACCTCGCTCTTATCGATCAAGCTACCAACAAGCTTGTCCTTCGCCCACTAGCGATGATGAACAAACCAGAGATCATCGCCATAGCTGAGCAGATAGGTACACGCCACTTTGCTGAGAGTATGCCAGAGTACTGCGGTGTCATCTCCCAAAACCCAGTCACTCACGGCTCATACAAACGCATAGAAAAAATAGCCAAACAATTTGACTATGATGTACTCAACGATGCCATCCAAAACGCCCAAAAGATCTATGTTGATACAATCGCCGAAGATGTCAACAAAAAAGCAGCAGTAGAGATCGTCCATGATCTTGATCAAGAGAGCGTCGTTATAGATATAAGAGGCGAAGAGGAGAGTATCCAACTCCCAGTTAAGACACTCAACATCCCATTTTACGATCTTAAAAAGGAGTTTGTAAAACTTCCAAAAGAGAAAACCTACCTACTCTACTGTGATAAAGGCGTTATGAGCCAACTCCACGCACAGTATCTCAAAGATGCACTCAAAGTAGAAAATGTAAAAGTTTATAGACCAAAGAAAACAGAGGAGAACAAATGAGTGAGACACTCTACAATCTGGCAATAGAGAGAAGTATATTAAGCTCTATTATCTTCGATCCACAACAGTTTGATGATCTTGCCAATATCATCAAAAAAGAGGACTTCTATCTCCCTGCACATCAAGATATCTTTGAAGCGATGCTTCGACTAAATGCAAAAGATGAGCCTATCGATGAGGAGTTTATAAAAAAAGAGCTTGTAAGAGCCAAAAAGTTTGATGAACAGGCTCTTTTAGAGGTTTTAGCTACCAATCCCATCTCCAACACGAAAGCCTACGTCGAAGAACTCAAAGACAAGGCCCTTAAACGCCATCTCCTGACTCTAACAACTGAGATCAAAAAGGTAACCGTCGAAGAGGATCTCCCAAGCAATGAAGTGATCGATATCGTTGAGAAAAAGCTCTATGATATCACCCAGCAAAACATCTCAAGTGATTTTAAAGACTCTCCAACCGTTACCCATGATACACTCGAGTATATCAAAGAGATGAAAGCCAGAGGCAACTCCATCTTAGTAGGAGTAGATACCGGCTTTTATGACCTCAACAAGATGACCACCGGTTATGGCAAAGGGGATCTTGTGATCATTGCTGCTAGACCTGCTATGGGTAAGTGCCTTGGCAAAGGAACAAAAGTGGTTATGTTTGATGGTACTTTAAAAAATGTAGAGGATATAGAGGTGGGTGATCAGCTTATGGGTGATGACTCCACTCCACGAAATGTCCTCTCTATCACTCGTGGAAGAGAGCGGATGTATTGGGTGCGTCAAAACAAGGGGATCGACTATCGCGTTAATGAGTCTCATATCCTCTCACTTAAGCGAAGCCGCAATGAAGGAAAGCACAAACATGGAGATGTACTAAACATTAGTGTCAGAGAGTATCTTAAAAAGAGTAAAAAGTTTCACTCCAACTATAAAGGTTATAAAGTCGGTATTGATTTTCCAAAGCAGCATCTCCCTATAGAGCCCTACTTTTTAGGTCTTTGGCTAGGAGATGGCACAAGCTCAAATGTCGGCATAGCTACACAGGATAAAGAGGTAGTGGATTATCTTAAAAAGTATGCAAAAAGACTCAACCTGCAAGTTACAAAACAAAAAGAGAAAAAAGGCAAATGCCCAATCTATAGCATAACATCGGGTCAAAGAGATGGCTACTACAAAGATGACAACTCTTTGCAAAAACGGCTGCGTGATCTAGGAGTTTTAAACAACAAACATATACCCCATATCTATATCCAAAATTCAAGAGAAAATCGTCTTAAACTTCTTGCAGGTATCTTAGATAGCGATGGATATTATGATAAGAAATTTAATGTTTTTGAGATAGTACAAAAAGATGAAAAACTTACACATCAGATCAAATTTCTTGCTGATTCACTTGGCTTTAGAGTCTCACTCAAAACAAAAAAGGCACGCATCAAAAAGATAAACTATGAGTGTGATGTCTATCGTCTGCGTATCGTTGGAGATCTTAATAGTATCCCTACTCGCATCAAACGCAAACAGGCACGAGCCCTAAAAGCCAAAAGAGATGTAACTCACACAGGCATCAAAGTAGAGTATGACTGTGTGGATGATTACTATGGCTTTACAATCGATGGTAACCATCTCTTTTTACTTGAAGATATGACCGTTACACACAACACCTCATTTATACTAAATACAGTCAGTAACCTTGTAACACAGGGCAAAGGAGTTGCCTTTTTCTCTTTGGAGATGCCAGCAGAGCAGTTGATGCTTCGACTGCTCTCTATCCAGACATCCATCCCACTACAGAAGCTGCGTGTGGGTGATATGAGTGATGAGGAGTGGAACCGACTCAATGATGCCATCTCAAAGATGAATGAGGCTAAACTCTTTGTAGATGATAACTCCAACATCAACATCAACCAACTACGAAGCAAACTGCGTAAACTCAAAAATCAGCATCCTGAGATAGAACTTGCCGTTATAGACTACCTCCAGATTATGCAAGGAAGCGGTACAAAAGATCGTCACTTAGAGGTAAGTGAGATCTCAAGGGGACTAAAGATCCTTGCGCGTGAGCTTAACATCCCTATCGTTGCACTCTCTCAGCTAAATCGTGGGCTAGAATCCAGAGCAGACAAACGACCGATGCTTAGCGATATCAGAGAGTCAGGCTCTATAGAGCAAGATGCCGATATCATCCTCTTTGTGTATCGCGATGATGTCTATCTCTACAAAGAGGAAAAGGAGCGAGAAAAACAGGCAAAAGCTGAAGGCAAGGAGTTTATCCCTACCTATGTTGAGAAGGATGAGGAGGAGGCCGAGATCATTATCGGTAAGCAGCGTAACGGTCCAACTGGACATGTGAAACTGATCTTCCAAAAGAAACTCACCCGCTTTGTCGATGCTTCCAAAGGGGCTCCACCTATCGAAGTGGTATATGAAAATGTCGATCAAAAATCGGCAAAGATCGACTTAGGTAATGACAACATCTCCATGCCAACTCTTTAAAAGATGCTCCTTCGAGTAGAGATCTTCGATGAAAAGCGAGACTTTCTTCTCTATGGAGCATTTTTGCTTCTTTTGCTTATGCTCTCTCTTGGCAGAGAGTACTACCACTACCACCAACTCAAAGCAAAACCAACAGCCATCATAAAAGCTACCGTACTTAATGAGTACCTCAAAACAACCTCCAAAAAGAGCTACAAGGTCATCAAACTCAAAAGCAACAATGGAGCACTCTTTTATACAACCGCCTCCAAACGCTTTAGAAGTGTTAAAAACAGCGAAGTACTCCTTAAGATATGGACAAAAAATCTTGATTTTCTCTCCTATCTCAAGGGCTTTTATGTCCACAGCTACTTTCTAAAAAGCACACCTCTAAACTCAAACAAAGAGCGACTCAGCACCCTTCTTCACTCACTCCATAGCAATGAAACCATCGCACGCATCTACGACGCTCTCTTTTTAGCAAAACCTCTAAGCTTTGAGCTTTACAACCGCTTTGGTGCACTTGGGATCAGCCATCTCTTTGCTATTAGCGGCTTTCATCTTGGCATCCTCTCTGCGGTGCTCTTTTTTCTTCTTTATCATCTTTACAAACCACTCCATACACACTACCTTCCCTATCGCCATATCAAACGGGATATCTTCTTTGTTGTAGCGGCCATACTCCTTGGATATCTGCTCTTTTTGGACTCTCCACCCTCACTGCTTCGTGCCTATGCGATGCTTTTGATAGGATTTATACTCTATGATAGAGGCGTTAAAATCCTCTCGATGCAGACACTCTTTATAGCTACAACGCTTCTACTTGCACTCTTTCCACGACTCTTCTTTTCACTGGGATTTTGGCTCTCTGTTAGTGGTGTGTACTACATCATGCTCTTTTTTATCCACTTCAAAGAGCTCAAAACTTGGCAGCAGTTTTTGCTTGTTCCTCTTTGGGTTTACATGATGATGCTGCCCTTTTCACTCTACATTTTTCATACCTTTTCACTCTACCATCCCCTCTCAGTTATCATCACCGAACTCTTTACGATCTTCTATCCGCTATCGCTTTTTTTACACATTGTAGGTTTTGGCTCTCTTCTTGATCCGCTTTTAGATGGCATCTTGCATTTAGATCTGCATCCATATAGCATTACACTTCCAAAGTGGCTCTTTTATGGCTTTGTTCTCCTCTCACTTTTGGCATCACGATACAAGAAGGTACTCTATCTGCTTGTGGTTATAGCAGTAGCTATCCTTATCTATGCTATTATTTCATAAAAATTTTTTAGGAAGAGTATGGCACTTATAGATCTTATCGATATCTCCAAAAATTATGAAGCACAAAAGATCCTGTGTGAAGTCGATTTTCATATGGATGAGGGGGAGCGTGTTGTTATCATCGGTAAAAATGGAAGCGGTAAAAGTACACTGATGAAAATCATAGCCGGTGTACTTGAAGCTGATGAGGGACGACGCATCGTTCAAAATGACATCCAGATCAAGATGCTTGATCAAAAGCCGAAATTTCGTGAGGGTGCAACGGTACGAGAGGCGATCGAAGAGGCATTAGTAGAGCTAAATGAGGCAAAAAAACGCTATGAAGAGCTTAGCCTTAAACTTGCTAAAGATTTTGAAAACAGAGAGATCCAAAATGAGCTAGAACGACTCTCCAACTACATCGATCATCACAATGCCTGGAATCTTGATGATAAGATAGAGCGTGTTTTGCAAAACTTTCAGCTTAAGCAGTATGAACACAAATCGGTCGATCTTTTAAGTGGTGGAGAGCAGCGTCGTGTAGCTCTAGCTTCACTTCTTTTACAAAAACCAGACATCCTGCTTCTTGATGAACCAACTAACCACCTCGATGTCTATATGGTGGAGTTTTTAGAAGAGCTGATCAAAAAGGAGCGTTTTACCCTGCTTTTTATCTCGCATGATCGCTACTTTATCGACAATATCGCTACACGAAGCGTAGAGGTTGAGGAGTGTAAGCTACGCAACTTCAGTGGTGGCTACTCCAGCTACCTCAAACAAAAAGAGGAGCTTTTGCGTACTATGCAAAAGCAGCATGAAAATCTTTTGCGACTCCTTAGAAGCGAAAACGAGTGGTATGCAAGAGGCGTTCGAGCAAGACTGAAGCGAAATGAGGGGCGTAAAGAGCGGCTGATGCAGCTAAGAGAAGCCGCAAAAACCAACCCTGCAAAGATTCGTAAGATGAGTCTAGAGCTCCAACGAGAGGCAAAGCACTTTAATCGCGATAAGAGCGTAAACAAACAAAAGATGCTCTTTGAGATCGAACATCTCTATGTAAAACTAGGAGAGAAGGAACTCATTAAAGACTTCTCTACCCGTATCCTACAAAAAGACTCCATCGCAATAGTAGGACCCAATGGAAGTGGCAAATCAACACTTCTTAAGGTTCTGCTAGGACGCATCAAGCCAACGGCTGGTAAAGTCAAAAAAGGGGATTTTAAAATAGGCTACTTCGATCAGCATAGAGAGATGCTTGATGATGATAAAAACCTGATAGAGACCTTCTGCCCACAAGGGGGAGATAGAGTCGATGTACGTGGGAAAAATATGCATGTCTATGGGTATCTTAAGCAGTTTCTCTTCCCAAAAGAGTTTTTGGATAAAAAGATAGGGGTTTTAAGTGGTGGTGAGAAAAACCGTGTGGCGTTAGCACTTCTTTTTACAAAAGATGTCGATGTGCTTATCCTCGATGAGCCGACAAACGATCTTGATATCCCTACTATCAACATCCTTGAAGAGCAGTTGATGCACTTTGGCGGTGCCGTTATTTTGGTAAGTCATGACCGCTACTTTGTCGATAAGATAGCCAAAAAGCTCTTTATCTTCAAAGGTGATGGTACCATAGAGGAGTCCTACCAACAATACACCGAATACCTAGAGCTTGAAAAGGAGCTTTGTGAGATAGACTCCATCGAAAAAGAAGCAAACAAGCCAAAACCAAAAGAGGAGAAAAAGGAGCGTAAAAAGCCGCTCAAACTCACCTATAAAGAGAAGATGGCATTAGAGCAATTGCCACTAGAGATAGAGGAGCTTGAACTGCTTATAGAGGAGAAAAATGAGTGTTTGGCAGATCCATCATGCTATGAGGAGATAGGTATCACAAAACTTGCAAAAGAGCTTGAGAAGTTGGAAAAAAGTTATGAGGAAAAAGTAGAAGAGCTGCTCACTATCGAAGAGAAACTCGAACTAATCGAGTTAGAGAACTAAGCGTATGAACGCTTAGTCAATGCTTTCTGGTGTAAGTCCAACTTTTTCAAGGAAGTGGCGAACCTCTATAACCATATCTTTTGAGAGCACATGATCATGTGGTACTGGGATAACAAGCTCTTCATCTTTTAGAAATATTTTTGCCTTGTTATGTTTAGTGATCTCTACCTCTGCACCATAGTGCTCAAGTGCATGAATAAGTTTTTTAAAATCGATATTCCCACTTGTTGGGTGCTCGAAAACTTTTTCGATCTTCTCTTTATGTTTACTCATCGTAACCATCCTTTTGTTTTGTTTTATTGTAGAATAATAACGCATTTGCGCTTAAAAAAGTGTCACTTAGATGGCTCAATGTAAATGGCAAGCCACACAACCACCTTTTTTGTTTTTAAAAGAGTATGTTCTGTCCCTTTTGGGATAAAAAGAGTATCCCCTTTTTTGAGTTTATAAGCCTCTCCATCCATCATAATCTTTGCACATCCTTGTAAAACAACAACCCACTCATCAACATCTTGTAAAAAGGTTTGGGGTGTAGAGAGTGTGTTGCTGATAATCCTTTTGATCGTAACAGACTCGTGTTGCAGTAGGGTATCAAACTTTTCTGAGTCAATCTCTGGCAGAGAAAAGTCAAACAGATTCATCGTTTTTTAAAAATAAGGAGTGTTTTATCGTTAGTATCGTAGAGTGAGAAGGTCTGTTTATCTACTAGTTTGAGTGCCTTGTGTTTTTGAAAAAACTTGATAGGATGAAAGTATTGGGTGATACTATTTTGATGCTTTTGGTAGCATCCATCACCTCTTTTTTCAAAGTAGGTAAAGGTTGTGAGTAGTTCATCGTTACAAAAAGAGGCATCCACATTTAAAAAGCCCTTCTCATCTTCTGCACTCATCACCCCCTCAGCAACTTCGCTAAATCCATACTTAGTGTTGATATCAGCGATAAAGATGCCATCATCTTCTAAACGCTTAGCTACCTCATCTAAAAAAGTGCTAAGCTGCTCTTTGTCCATAAAGTTAAGCACATCAAAGATAGAAACTATAGCATCAAACTTCCCATCAACACTCTTTATCTCTCCACAGACAACATCAAGTCCCTCATCTTGACACGCTTTTGCCATCACTAAACTTGGATCACATCCTTTCGCCTCGATCCCTTTGGCAACTGCTCGTTTGATAAAACCACCCCTGCCACATCCAACATCAAGGAGTCTTTTTACCTCAAGATCATCTAGTTCACTCATATAGAGTGAATGGAGTGCATCTGTAGCCTCCTCGATGCCTAAGAGATGCTCTACTTTGGCATAGAGATCAAGATTTGTCAGATTTAACGACATCGCGGATCTTTTCGTAGATAGAGAGGATCTCATCTTTTTTAGCTATGTAGCTGTTTTTGTTAGCTATGAGGTAGGTAGAGCTCTCCATGATATCTTCAACAACTTCTAAACCATTTTGCTTCATTGTCGTTCCGGTCTCAACGATATCGACGATCATATCGGCAAGTCCTACAAGTGGAGCAAGTTCGATAGAGCCATAGAGTTTGATGATATCAACAGAGACGGCACGCTGCTCGAAGTAGCGCTTTGTTATATTTACCATCTTTGTTGCTACTTTAAGTTCTGGCTTAGTTAGATCAAGCTTCTCACCCTTTTTCATCCCTATAGCAACTTTGCAGATACCTTTTCGCAAATCAAGCAGTCGGATCACATCCAACCCCTGCTCTTCGAGTGTATCAAGACCAACGACCCCGATATCTGCAGCTTGACGATGGACATAGGTTGCTACATCCTGATTTCGCACAAGCAAAAAGCGAAAATCAGGCGTATCTAGGATCAGCTTACGATCATCAAAGGCAAACTCCGAGCCAAATATCTGCTCAAAAATCTCTAAAGTCTCTTGGGCTATACGCCCTTTTGGTAGTGCAACTGTTAGCATCTTTTCCTCTCTATTTTGCATATTGTATCGCGCGAATTTCACGGATAACATTTACTTTGATCTCACCAGGATATTGTACTCTCTCCTCGATCTCTTTGGCGATCTCTTTAGCCAAAAGCACACTCTCATCATCATTAACAAGTGTAGCATTAACGATAACACGTACCTCCCTACCGGCATTGATCGCATAGGCTTGTCGCACTCCACTATGTGCAGAGGCTATCTCCTCTATTTCGGTAACGCGTTTTAAGAAGCTCTCAAGCACTTCGCGTCTTGCGCCTGGTCTTGCAGCTGAGAGTGCATCAGCAGCACATACTGCCCCACACTCAACTGACTTGATCTCTTCATGCCCATGATGTGCATAGATGGCATTGATCACTACTTCATGTTCATTGTAGCGACGACAGATATCAGCACCTAGATCAACATGGTTTCCTTCTACATCATGTGTGAGTGCTTTTCCTATATCATGGAGTAATCCAGCCCTTTTTGCTAGAGCTACATCACCACCCATCTCAGCTGCCATCACTCCAGCAAGATGTGCCACTTCAAGCGTATGTGCTAGAGCATTTTGTCCATAACTTGCTCGATACCTTAGGCGACCTATAAGCTTCATAAGCTCTGGATGCATCACACCAATACCAAGCTCACTAACAACCTCTTCACCTTCATGAAGGATCGACTCTTCAAAGTCATCACACACTTTGGCATATATCTCTTCGATCCGAGCAGGTTGGATACGTCCATCCTCTATAAGGAGTTCTAGAGTTTTTGTTGCTATAGCACGTCTGTAGAGATTAAAACTACTCACCACTATGGCATTTGGCGTATCATCGATGATGATATCAACTCCCATAAGTGTCTCAAGAGTTTTGATATTTCGCCCCTCTTTACCGATAACACGCCCTTTTAGTTCATCATCATTGAGTGTAACTACAGAGGTGAGGCGTTCAGCTGCAAACTCTCCAGCATAGCGTGTTGTAGCCTGTGCCAAAATATAGTTTGCTTTTTTTCTAGCCTCTGTTTTAGCTTCATTTTCATATTTTCGAACTATATGTGCTATCTCTGCCCTACTTCTCTCTTCAACCTTTTCAAGAAGCATCTCTTTTGCTTCCTTCTCAGTCATCCCTGCACAATGCTCAAGAGAATGCAACGCATCCTCTATCTTCGCCTCATACTTTCTTTTTAAAGTCTCTAACGATTTTTCCAATCTCTTAAGATCGATCTTTTTTGCATTAAGAACTGTACTCTCTTGCGCAAGTCTTCTCTCTTCGCTCTCTTTATAACGACGAAAGTTTTGCTCTTTTTGTTTTAGCTCACTCTCTCTTTGAGCTAGATCAGCCAAAGCCTGTGTTTTTGCCTCTTCATAGGCTTTTTTTGCTTCAAGTTCAAGCTCTTGAACCTTCAGATTTGTTTTATGCAAAAGTAGCTGTGCTTCATTTTCAATAGCAGCAGCTTTTGCTTTTGCTTTTTCAACATATATATCGAAGTTTGCATTTGTGATCTTTTTTGAGATGAAAAAACCGATAGCCCCACTTATCGTAGCAATAACGCCACCTTGAACTATCTCATATATCATCTTTCCCTCTTTTCTAACTTAGATCATAGCTTTGTAACGGCAGTTATCACACTATCGGCATAGATATCATACTTGTTGCATACACTTTCATCTGTACGACACTCTCTTCGTTGTACAAATATTGTATAGGGTCTTCTTTTTAGCTTCGCAAAAAAACGATCATACATTCCTTTTCCAAACCCTACTCTTTTATTTTTACTATCAATACCAACTGCCGGAACGACGGCTATATCTAAATCTCTAAATTTTTTAAAACTGTTTTCCTCTTCATATAGTCCAAACTTTTTCTTTCTAAGCGGTAACCTATATGGTACCATTTTAAAGCTTTTTCCTTCCATAAACGGCACCAAAACTGTATGCTTTTTTCTCATCTTTTGCAATGTTTTTCGGATATCTGCCTCAAAATCAAGTGGTATATAAAAGAGAATCTTTGCTCTCTTTTTTGCTTTTTTTTGCAATAGTTGTGTGAGTTGTTTATTAACCTTTGCATCTAGATAGTATCTATTAGGAAGTGGTTTTTTATGCAATTTGATACATTTTTTTCTAAAGGACTCTTTTGTTATAGACATCTTATCGCTTTATAGCTATAATTTTATAAAATTTTTCAGATTATAGTATAAAAAGGCTTATAATGTTCAAACAAACACTTCTTTTATCATCTGTTGCTCTTTTACTTGCTTTGAGTGGATGCAATGAAAACAACAAAGAAAAAACTACTACCAAATCGCATCACAAAGAGATCTCATCAAATACAATCACACTCTCTCCTATCGATACAAACAGTACAATTGAGATCAAAAAAACTGCAAATGGATTTGTTCTTAAAAATGACCCTAAGAAGATACTTATCTTTGATATCTATGCAACTTGGTGCCCTCCATGTCGTGCTGAAGCTAAAGTTCTTTGGGATATCCAAAAAAAGATGCAAAAAGATGTTGTTGTTATAGGTCTTAGTATAGAGGAGAATATAACAAACAAAAAGCTTCAAGCATACAAACAAAAGTATCAAGCAAACTATATATTAACAAACTCCCCAAAAAATCAAGAGATGATCGATGAAATAGCAAAAAATCTTAAAATTGGTAAGCGTTTTCCAATCCCTCTTGTAGCACTTTATAAAGATGGAAAGCTTATCAACTTCTATAGTGGTGCAACTGAAGAGGAGTTTATCCTTAGTGACATAAAACAAGCAAAAGGAAAGTAGAATATGTTTGGTTTTATAAAAAAATCTCTCAAAAAGACAACCGATGCGATCAAGACAATCGTTCCAAAAAAGAAAGCTTATATAAGTAAAGATGAACTAGAGGATATCCTGCTTGAAGCAGATGTAGAGTATGAACTTGTTGAGATTATCTTAAGAGAGATCTATCAAGAGAAGGTCACACGCGATATCCTTCGATCTAAACTTCTTACTACACTCTCTTATGCAAACTACAAAGAGCCTGAATACGCTCCTCCATTTGTCGAGCTTATCGTTGGAGTCAATGGTGCAGGAAAAACAACCACAATCGCCAAACTCGCTTCTCGTTATAAAAGTGAAGGTAAAAGCGTCATCTTAGGTGCTGCAGATACCTTTAGAGCTGCTGCTATAGAGCAACTTACCCTCTGGGCAAAAAGATTAGATATCCCCATCATCTCCTCAAAGCAAGGGCATGATCCAAGTGCTGTAGCTTATGATACCATCACTTCGGCAAAGGCAAAGGGGATCGATCATGTTATCATCGACACAGCAGGAAGACTCCATACCCAAACCAATCTTGCCAATGAACTTAAAAAGATCGTGCGTATATGCGACAAAGCTCATAGTGGTGCTCCACACAGAACACTACTTATCATCGATGGAACACAAGGTAACTCTGCCATCGCTCAGGCAAAAGCCTTTCATGATATGATAGGGATCGATGGGATCATCATCACTAAGCTTGATGGAACAGCTAAAGGCGGAAGTGTCTTTAGTATCGCCTATGCACTTGAGCTTCCTATACTCTATGTTGGAACAGGTGAACAACCTGAAAATCTTACTCCATTTGATAAGTATGAGTTTGTTGATGGAATCCTTGATGCTATATTTGAAGAGCAGACTCAAGAGTAATCCACAAAAAGATTGCAGATTGCAATCTTTTTAACTTATATCTATTAAACACTTTATAATTTTACATCTTCCTCTTCCAAAGGCTTATCATGGCAAAAGCAAAAACCCTTTATGAGTGTCAGCACTGTGGATTTACTACCCCAAAGTGGATGGGTAAGTGTACGAACTGCGGAGCATGGGACAGTTTTGTTGAACTCAACAAAGAGCAGCAAAAATTTGTAGAAAAATCCAAAAAAAATGCCACCTCTTCACCTAAAGCCAAAAGTATTCAAGAGATCAAAGAGGAGGAGCTTATACGCTTCTCTTCACTTGATCAAGAGTTAGACAATGTCTTAGGAGGTGGTATCGTTCCTGGATCTCTCACACTTATAGGAGGTAGCCCCGGTGTTGGAAAATCTACACTCCTTCTTAAAGTAGCCTCCAATATCTCAAGTAGTGGAAAAAATGTTCTTTATGTAACTGGAGAGGAGTCAGCTGGTCAGATAAAAATGCGAGCAAATCGCTTAGGAGCAAATAATGAAAAGCTCTTTTTACTTAGTGAAATACGCCTTGAACAAATAGTGCTAGAGTTAGAATATAGAAAATATGACTTCCTTATCATCGACTCGATCCAAACCATCTACTCCGAAGAGATAGGCTCAGCTCCAGGGAGTGTCTCACAAGTAAGGCAGATCACTTTTGAGCTGATGCGTATAGCAAAAGAGAAGGAGTTAGCTACCTTTATCATAGGACATATCACAAAAGAGGGAAGTATAGCCGGTCCTAGAGTTTTAGAGCATATGGTCGATACTGTGCTTTATTTTGAGGGGGATTCTTCACAAGAGCTACGAATACTTCGAGGATTTAAGAACAGATTTGGTCCAACAAGTGAGATAGGAGTCTTTGAGATGCGAAGTGAGGGACTTTTTAGTGCTACAGATATCGCTTCACGCTTCTTTAATCGTGATTCTAATCAATCAGGTTCGGCACTAACAGTTGTCATGGAGGGGAGTCGTCCCATCATACTAGAGGTACAAGCACTTGTAAGTGAGTCCCATACCCCAAATGCAAAACGACAGGCAACCGGATTTGATAATAACAGACTCAATATGCTCTTAGCACTTTTAGAGAGAAAGCTCCAAATCCCTCTTTCAGGATATGATGTCTTTATCAATATCACCGGAGGTATCAAAATAACAGAGACATCTGCTGATTTGGCTATCCTTGCAGCAATTATCAGTAGCTTTAGAGATCGTGCTATCTCCAAAGAGACTATCTTTATAGGAGAGGTCTCACTTGTTGGTGATGTAAGAGAAGTATATGGACTAGATACACGCCTCAAAGAGGCATCGATGCAAAATATCAAAAAAGCAATCGTTGCAAAAAAACCACTAGAGAGAACAAAAATCAAAACATATGTAGTCGATGAAGTTACAAAATTGCTCGAATGGTACTAAAAGAGTCATGTTTTATAAACTTTTTGGAAAAATTTGACTATAATCTTCTACTGTAGAATTGAAATCAATAAAGGTAATAAACTATGATAGATGCAGAAGTTAGAAGTGAAGAGAGATTTTCTAGGCTCTCTCTTGCATTTTGTAATAAAGAGGAGCGAGAAAAAGTTGTTTCACAAGTAGAACAAATCATAAACAAATATCCTCTTAAAGCAGATATCCACTTCTCAGATATTAACGATAACAAGGCAGTAATGGTTATAGAGTATCATGATGATATCAACAGAGAAGCAGGTGAGATTTTTGAAGAGATTATCCATAAACTAGATATAAAAAGTTGTCTATAAACCAGAAGGAAAAGAGATGGAGCTTAAAGAGTACGCTAAGGGTAATGAGCTGTTTCGTAACTATTTCAAAAAGAATAAAGAGCATCTCTTAAAGCTCGTACAAGAAGGGCAAAAACCTAAGGCACTCTTTATAGGCTGTTCTGATTCGCGTGTTATTCCTGATATGATGCTTCAAACAAAGCCTGGCGATCTTTTCGTTTTACGCAATGTAGGCAACTTTGTTCCTCCATTTAGCCCAGATGATGATTATCATGCAACTGCAGCAGGGATAGAGTATGCCACTTCTGTACTAAAGGTCAATGAGATTATCATATGTGGACACTCCTACTGTGGTGCATGTGCTGCACTCTTTGAAGAGCATGACAAAAGCGAAGCAACCATTCACACAAGAAAGTGGCTCACACTAGGAGAACAGGCAAAAAAGAGTGCATTGCTCAGTTTAGGAAATGATGCAAAAAAAGATGATCTTTTGCGTCTTACAGAGAAGCTCTCTATTATCAATCAGATTGAAAACATTTTAACCTACCCTCAAGTAAAAGAGAGATTTGAAAAGGGTGATATACACATCCATGGATGGTACTACCATATAGAAAATGGTAAGATAGAGTACTATGATGCAGATAGTTATGCATTTGTTCCACTTGATACACTTATACACTCATAAAATATAAAGGGAAAACACTATGGCAGAAGAAAAAGAGAATACAGAGACACAAGAAGGTGAAGAGAAAGAGGAAAAATCCTCCAATAAACTACTTCTTATCATCATAATCGTTGTACTTTTACTTATCGTCATTTTAGGAGCTGTAGCAGCATTTTTGCTTATGGGAAGCGATGAAGAGGAGAAAAGCAATACTCCACAAACCCAAAAAGTGCAATCTACTCCAGCTCCAACTCAACAAAGATCATACTCATCAGCAACGGTAGAAGCAAGTAGAAAGCTAAGCCAAATAGGTGTGCTTTATCCACTTGATACTTTTACGGTCAATCTCAAAAGTGATAATGGTAGAAGATATCTTAAAGTAACTATGGATCTTGAGCTCAGTGGTCAAGAGCTTACTGCTGAGTTAGATAACAAAACTGCTGTAATACGCGATCGCATCATTCGTATCCTCACCTCTAAAACACTCGAAGAGGTTAGCTCAAGAAAGGGAAAAGACAAACTTACACAACAGATCAAAGATACACTCAATGCAATGCTCGATGATGGACAGATATTAGGTGTATATTTTACTGAATTTGTGATCCAATAAATCTTCTCTCCTCTTTAAGGGTATATTCCTACCCTTTTTTTAGATCTTTGTATGCAGCCACTTTTTACGCTTATAAATATAACTATATATAAATCCCTTGATAATTGTCTCTACATTCATAATCACAAATATCACAATCACTCCAAATCCAGCCTTATATGCTATAAAAGAGGGCAAAAGTCTTAAAAGCCAAAGAGAGAGGATATTTATACGCATCACTGTTTTAGTATCTCCAGCACCACGCAAACTTGCCGCATAAACAAATGTAAGTGCCAAAGGAATCTGTGCAAGTCCTACAAGTATTAGATACTCTGAAGCAATCATGATAGTTGTACTATCTTTAGTAAAGAAAGAGATCATCACCTCAGGAAATAGAATCAAAACAACTCCAACCAACCCCATAAAAATATAGGCTATCCTTCCTGCAATAATCCCAACTCTATAGGCCTGATCTTTATCTCCTGCTCCCAAAGCTTGACCAACAAGTGCCATAGAGGCTATAGCAAAACCAAATCCAGGCATAAATGCAAGTCCTTCGATACGAAGACCAACCTGATATCCAGCCAACTCTGCAGTACCATAATATGCGATAATCGCTACAAAGAAAAGAAAAGAGAGAGTAGATATCCCACGATCTATCGCTGCATGATAACCTATACGCAATGCTCTTTTAACATCATTTAGATAAAATAAAGGCACAAAATAGAGTTTCGCTTTTGTATGCTTTGCAAGTAAAAGTAGATAGATGACTATGTTAAATCCATAGGATATGATAGTTGCTATAGCTGCTCCCTTAACTCCCATACTTGAAAATCCAAAATGACCAAAAATAAGTATATAGTTAAAAAGTGCATTCACTCCACTTGATGCAAGTTTGATAAAGAGTGAGCTTTTTGTATCTCCAGCTGCAGAGAGTGCGTTATAAAGTAGATTGTCTAAAAATATGAGTGATATTCCAAGTGAGAGTGTCTGAAAGTAGAGTGTTCCTTCTCTAGCGACCTCTGCAGTTGTTCCCATCAATACATAAAAAGATCCAGCAAAAAAGTATCCTCCACATGCCACAACAACCGAAAGAGCAATCGCAAAAATGGCAAGCGAGAAGAGAAGCACAGAGGCTCTTTTTTTTCTCCCACTACCTATAAAGCGTGAGATAAGTGCATTTCCTCCTACTACATAAAGAGTCATCAAGACATTGATAAACATCATAAGTTGCATAGATAAACCAACTGCCGCCAATGCATAAACACTAACATATCCAACCATTATCATATCAACAAGAACTTGCAAAATATCTGCAAGATGCTTTAATGCTGCTGGGAATGCTAAAGCAAAAACTTTTTTGGTCTCTTGAGTAAAAAGCTTCATTGATATCCTTTAAAAAAAGTAGTATAACCAAGCTTTTAGAAAAAAACTTAAATTTTATTTTTTACAGTCGATATATATTGTAGATAGATGTTACGAAGGAGTATGTGATGGATGGCATTGCAAATGTTGCAAAACAGCAAACACAAGTAAATTTGGCACAAGATCATGCAGCCAAAACAGATCAAATATCTCAAACAGAACGCAATCAAGCAACACAAGAGAGCTCCAACAAAAAGATAGAGGATGAAAATAAAAAACTTTTCAATAATGAAAAAGATGTCAAAAAATTGGTAGAAGATCTTAATAAAGAGATTTCTCTTCTAAATACAACACTTCGATTTGGAGTTGACAAGTCAGATGTTTTTTATGTATCAGTCATAGATAAAAAAACAGATAAAGTTATTCGTAGATGGCCAGCGGAGCATGCTCAGTCTATACTTCCGAAGATGAAAGAGTTTACAGGTATGCTCTTTGATACGAGAGGATAAGAAAAATCTTTTAATTCTCTTATCCTTTTGCTTCTACTTTATCACTCAATGGATTTTAATCTCTTTTTTAGTATAATCTTCAATAAAATTACACAATCAGGACTATTTCAATGAAAAAAGATGTAAAAAAAGTCGTACTAGCTTACTCTGGTGGACTTGATACCAGTGTTATCTTAAAATGGCTACAAGATGAGTATAACTGTGAAGTTGTTACATTTACAGCTGATATCGGTCAAGGTGAAGAGGTTGAACCCGCACGCCAAAAAGCACTCGATCTTGGTATAAAACCAGAAAATATCTTTATCGATGATCTAAGAGAAGAGTTTGTAAGAGATTATGTTTTTCCAATGTTTCGCTCAAATGCCATCTATGAAGGCGAGTATCTCTTAGGTACATCTATCGCTAGACCACTTATCGCAAAAAGACAGGTAGAGATAGCTAAGCTCACTGGTGCAGATGCAGTCGCACATGGTGCAACAGGTAAAGGAAACGATCAAGTGCGTTTTGAAGTGGGATATCTTAGCCTTAACCCAGATCTTACTGTTATAGCACCATGGAGAGAGTGGGATCTTAACTCTCGTGAAAAGCTTTTAAAATTTGCCGAAGATCATGGCATAAAAATCGAAAAAAAAGGGAAAAAATCTCCATACTCAATGGATGCAAACCTTCTTCATATCTCCTATGAAGGAGGGATCTTAGAGGATCCTTCAGCTGAACCAGAAGAGGATATGTGGCTATGGAGTGTTAGTCCAGAAAAAGCACCAGATACGCCTGAGTATATAGAGATAGAGTACAAAAACGGTGATCCAGTTGCCATAAACGGTGAAGCGATGACTCCAGCAAAAATCCTAGAAACACTTAACGAATATGGTAAAAAGCATGGGATCGGTCGTATCGATATAGTTGAGAACAGATTTGTCGGTATGAAATCTCGTGGATGTTATGAAACTCCAGGCGGAACGATCATGCTTAAAGCACACCGCGCTATAGAGTCCATCACACTCGATAGAGAAGAGGCTCACCTCAAAGATGAGATGATGCCTCGCTATGCGAAGCTCGTTTACAATGGCTTTTGGTTCTCACCTGAGCGAGAGATGCTTCAAGCTGCTATAGATAAAACTCAACAAAATGTTGAAGGAAAAGTGCGTCTTAAACTCTATAAAGGAAATGTGATCGTCGTAGGACGCGAAAGTGAAAAATCACTCTTCAATCCAGAATACTGTACATTTGAAGAGGATGAAGTTTACGATCAAACAGATGCAGCAGGATTTATCAAACTTAATGCACTTCGATTTATCATTGAAGGCAAAGCAAGAAGAAAATAAGGAATCATCATGATAAAAAAAATAGATATGAACTCTCCTGAATTTCAGGCAGAGATGGAAAAAACGATCAAATTTACAGACAAAGTTTGTAACCAGTTTGGATGGGTTTATAATCCTCAAGAAGAGGTCAACGAGGGTGTCCAAATGGGACTTGCCAGAAACAAGATGATGTATGGCAAGAGATTTTGCCCATGTTTTATGGTCGAAGAGGTAGATGGCAAGTTCCAAAGTGTTGATGATCGTGTTTGTCCTTGTAAACCAGCTATAGAGCGTGAAATCCCGGAAGAGGGAAAATGTCACTGTGGAATCTTCTGCTCACCTGAGTATGCAGAAAAACAAAAAATCGAACTAGGTATGGAAGAGGCTGTACATCAGCACTCCAGAGGTCTTACAAAAGAGGAAGCTGATATCCTTGTAAACAAAGATGAACTCGATGGAGATGAGCTTGTCTCACTAATGGAAGCCAGAGAGCTTGGGATGGTGAACTTCAAGCTTGTTGATGTCAGAGAGTATATGGAGTGGCAGATGGGTCACATCAAAGGAGCAGACAAACTTGTTCCTACTTCAAGCTTCTTTGCATCATTGGAAGAGGCAAAACTGGATAAAAATGAGAATATCATCCTCTACTGCCATGTTGGAAGTAGAAGTGCTCATGTGGCACGAATTATGAATGATATGGGTTACACTAAGATAGGTAACCTTACACATGGGATTGTTAGCTATCCAGGTGAAATAGAGAGATAATCAGAAGGGATTTTCCCCTTCTATCTTGAAAATGCAAACCCAATAGAGTACTTTGTCAATCTCTCATTATAATCTATCAAACTCTCCCCATACCCACTAAAAACTTTTACATAAAGATAAACTCCATCGAGATATCCTGGATAGGAATAAGTAAATTCGACTGCTCCCTTTTGAGCAAGAGGATTAAGTCTTCCCATAAGAGTAAAAAGATGTTTTTTATAAAAATAGAGTGCTTTTATCCTTCCATATCCATAATAATCCATAATATCGGGATTGTCACTTAAACTCATAATATTTGTCCAAAACTTTAAATCAAGTAGAAGAGACTCTTCTTGAAATGTAGCTTGAGCAAAAAGAGTATTCAGACTGCGTGATCGATTTTTGAGCTGTGGATATTTGGAAGCATTATCAGTTTCTTCTATATTTCCCTGACCATTGGATATATGAGAATAACCAACACTCACTGATTTTAAACCATAATACTCCTTTGATCCTACAGGAAAAGTAACAAAAAGTTCAGGATTGTAATTGGATTCTCTAAAAGGTGAAGATTTTACATATAGTTGCCAAAATGATCGCTGCGAATAAGCACCATACCATGTTTCACCATATCCCAAAATATTTTTTTTAAAGGCAAGTTTTAAACTAACTTGAAATTTTTAATCTTATCAGTAGTGATTATCTTTTGAAGCACTGTATGATCACTATCTTTGCCCCATAGACAAAGAGCAAACAACAAAATAATCCCAATCCATTTCATGCTATATCCTCACTCTATCTTCTAGTGCCCTACTTAAAGAAAGTATATCAATATTTTCAAGACTTACTCCAGTAGGAACTCCCTGTGCTATTTTTGTAAATTTTAGCTCATAATCTGCAAATTTATCCTCTATATATAAAATAACTGCATCATTTTGTATAGATGGAGTAAGTGCAAAGATGATCTCTTCTACCCCATCCTCTTCTACACGCTCTATCAAAGCATTGACATTGATCTCATCAAGACTCTCCAGTACAAAATATTTTCCATCAAAGAGTCCATTTTCTTCCAAAAGCAAGATATCCTTTGCACTTTCAACGATACAAAGAAGCCTAGCATCTCTTCTCTCATCACAGCAGATAGGACAAAGTTCATCCTCACTCATCGCCCCACATTTTTGGCAACGCTTGATCGCACTTATAGCATCTTCGATAGCATGAGAGAGTCTAAGAGCACCAAAGCTATCCTTTGTTACCATATGATAAGCCAATCTTGTTGCTGACTTTTTCCCTATCGTTGGAAGTTGCTCGAGTGCTTCTACAAGTTTATTAAATTTTTCAAGTGATCTATTCATCACTTTCCTTTGGTAGGAGTATCCATAGGTGTAGCTTCTCTTTTAATCCACCTGCAAAATGCTCTGCCTTTTTACCATAGCCACTAAAAAGATCAGCTCTTATTGCCCCTTTTATAGCACCACCAGTATCTTGTGCAAAAACTATACCCTTAAGATCTCTACTTGGTGCTTCATAGTAGAGCATAGCCCCTAAAGGGATATAGCGTGGATCGATAGCAACACTCCGCATAGGAGTAAGCTCGATCCCCAATGCCCCCGTTACAGCCTGTTTTGAGACTCTAAAAAAGACAAGTGAACTGTTTTGATTGAGAATCTCATCCATCTTTTCTGGATGCTCTTTGAGATATTGTGCAATACTTTGCATACTAAGTTTGTCTCGTGTTATATATCCCTTTTGTAACATATAGCGACCTATAGAGCGATATCTATGCCCATTTTGATTTGCATATGCGACATAAATAGTTTCATTATTATCAAGTTCTATACGCCCAGATCCTTGTATCTCAAGAAAAAAACGCCCCACTCTATCATCTACATAGCAGATTGGTTTTGCTTTTACTTTTGAGAGTTCTGCTCGTGTATAGTATGGCACAAGCCTCTTGCCAACAAGCCTTCCTCGAAGTCGCAATCCTTTTAATTGTGGATATATAGAACTCAGATCAACTGTCACAAGATCTTCAGGTTCACTGTATATTGGATAGATAAAGGGAAGATGTTTTGTTAAAGATCCTCTTAATGATGCTTCATAGTAACCTGTAAGGAGTCCACTCTCTTTATCTCCATCTATGATGCGATATGGATGAAAATTCTCCTTTATAAATCTCTTTGGGGAGTCACTCTTTCGTGCCTTAGAGCAAAGATCTCCATAAAGCTTTTGTACACGCTTTGATCTGCACTCCTTGAGAAAAAGTGCAAGAACATCCTCATACTTTTGCTCTTGAAGCTCTATAGAGCTTGGTATTACTGATGTCTTTTTTTGAACATTAAGCTTGACCTCTTTTTGACTACATCCAACTAAAAAGAGGGTTAAAATTATCAATATTACTTTAATCATAGAGGAGATTATACAGAATGTTGTATAATTTCATCGTTAAAAAAACAATTTGGAGAAATAAATAGAGTATGAGCAATATAGAAGAGATTGATTATTATGAGATTTTAGAGGTTTCACGCACTGCTGATAAAGCAGAGATCAAAAGAGCCTATAGAAAGATGGCAAAAAAGTACCATCCAGATAAAAATGGTGGAGACAAAGAGGCTGAGAGAATGTTCAAACTCTGCAATGAAGCCTATCAAGTACTTAGTGATGATGAAAAAAGAGCCATCTATGATCGCTATGGAAAAGCTGGTCTTGAAGGTGGAATGGGCGGTGGCTTTAGTGGCTTTGATGATCTAGGATCAATCTTTGAAGAGATGTTTGGTGGTGGTTTTGGCGGTAGAAGACGCCAAAGAGAAGATGGGGATAGATACTCTCTTGATATGGGTATAGAGCTTGAGATCACCTTTGAAGAGGCGGTTTTTGGATGTGAAAAAGAGATCACATACAGTTATAAAAAACCATGCCAAAGCTGTAAAGGAACGGGTGCTAAAGATGGGAAAATGCAACTCTGTCCTACATGTGATGGTCAAGGACAGGTCTATCTTAGACAAGGCTTTATGACCTTTTCACAAACATGTCCAGAGTGTCATGGAAGCGGAAAAAAGATAGCTCAGAAATGTTCTGAATGTAAAGGACAAGGTTACTTTGAAGAGAAAAATACAATCACACTCAACATCCCAAAAGGGATAGATACAGGTAACAGACTCCGAGTAGCTGGAGCTGGAAACATCTCCAAAAATGGAAGACGAGGAGATCTTTATGTAACATTTAGAGTTCAAAAAGATAAGCACTTTATTCGTGATGGAAATGACATCTATATAGAGGTGCCTGTCTTCTTCACTCAAGCAGTACTAGGTGAGACGATAAAGATTCCTTCACTAACTGGAGAGCTTGAGCTAAAACTTGAGATAGGTACAAGAGATAAACAGCAGTTTGTCTTTAGAGGAGAAGGTATAGAGGATGTACATGGGCATGGCAAGGGAGATCTCATCGCACAGATCAAACTCACCTACCCTAAAAAGCTAACAAGCGAACAAAAAGAGCTTCTTAAAAAGCTTCAAGACTCCTTTGAGATTGAAGAGGCGAAACCACATGAGAGTATCTTTGAGAGTGCTTTTGAAAAGGTAAAAAACTGGTTTAAAAAATGAATAAGATTCTAACAAGAGAGAAGCTTCAAAAGCTCTCACTCTCCTTTTTCAGAAAAGATTTTTTTGGAATCTACCATGGTTCCATCTCGGCAAAAACTGAAAACAGTCGGTTTCTTATCAATACCAAAGAGGCAGTTTTTGACTCTTTGGATGAGAACTCTTTTATAGAGCTCTACTTTCAAAGAGATTATCGGTGGAATCAAGCAAGTATGGATGCCCCTATCCATCATGCCATCTACTCAACAATATCAGATGCAAAATTTATCTGTTTTGTAATGCCTCCATATACTACAAGCTATGCACTCAAACATAATCTCATCACTCCAAAGGATTATTTTGGTTCAAAGGAGTTGGGAAGTATCAAGATATATGATCCAAAAAGCTTTGATGACTGGTATGAGAGAGCAAGTAGTGAGATATCCAAGTACCTCCTATCTTCACAAAAAAAGTTTATCGTAATCCGAGGTTATGGAGTATATGCTTATAACCGTGACTTAGCGGAGATGGCAAAGACACTTGCCATCCTTGAGAAGAGCTGTAGATTGCTTCTTCAGGAAGATAAGGAGGATAACTTTGCCTTAGAGTAGTGAGGCTATAGCATCATATGCTGTATCCATCATGATATCGATCTGCTTATATGTTATGATATATGGAGGCATAAAGTAGATCACATTTCCTAGTGGTCGAAGAAGCACTCCATTTTTTAAGCCATACTGATATACCTTTAACCCTACTCTCTCCTTTGGATCATACCCTTTTAGTTCAACTGCAGCGATCATACCTGTTTGTCTTGTTGATTTAACATTTGCCAAAGATTGAAATCTCGTAAGCTTTTTTGCTATATATGCTGATTTTTCTCTATTTTTTTCTATGATATTTTCATCCTCAAAGATATCCAAAGTTGCATTTGCAGCAGCACAAGCTAGAGCATTTCCTGTATAGGAGTGAGAGTGTAAAAATGCTTTATGCTCATTATAATCACAATAAAATTTCGTATATATCTCATCTGTTGTTAGCACTACTGAAAGAGGTAAGTATCCTCCTGTTATCCCCTTAGAAAGAACTAAAAAATCGGGAGTAATACCACACTGCTCACATGCAAACATCGTCCCAGTCCTTCCAAAACCAACCATCACTTCATCTGCTATAAGATGAATATCATACCGCTTACATATCTCACGAACAAGAGAGACGAACTCCGGATGATACATATGCATACTTCCAGCCCCTTGTACTAAAGGCTCTAAGATAAGTGCAGAGATCTCACTATGCTTTTGCTTTGCCAACTCCTCAAAAAGTTTAGCAGCCTCCCTTGCACTCTTTTTTGTTTGATCTTTTGGAACTGGGGTTTGGATATTGCGTATAAGTAGTGGTTCATAGGTTTTTTTATATAGCTCTACATCCCCAACACTCAGTGCTCCTAATGTCTCTCCATGATAAGAGTTTGTCAGTGAGACAAAAAGCCCTTTATCTTTTCCACTATTTTTGTGTGCATGAAAGCTCATCTTAAGAGCTACTTCAATCGCACTAGAGCCATTATCAGCATAAAAACATCTACTCAATCCCTCTGGTGACAACTTAACAAGTCTCTCAGAGAGACGAATGATCTGTTCATGTGTAAAACCAGCAAGGATAACATGCTCTAATGTTTGTAACTGCTCTTGTATCTTTTTGCTTATATACTCATTTGTATGTCCAAAAAGATTAACCCACCAACTGCTTATTGCATCTATATAACAGTTACCATCAAAATCCTCTAGATAGACTCCATACCCCTTTTTGATGGGTATAAGTGGTAAAAACTCATGATCTTTCATTTGAGTACAAGGATGCCATAAAAGACTCAAATCTCGCTGTGCTATCTCTTTATTTGTCATATTGTATCCCCACTGTTTGCTTTTTTTCGTAATCATAACACATCCCAAACCAACTTTATCAAGTTTTAATGGGAATTTCTCTATAATCACACTAAATTGAAATAAAGGTTTAACTCATAATGATTTCGTGGATGCAAAAACATAAAAAATGGCTTATTATCACAATCTGGGTCTCAACGATCGCTTTTATAGGTGCTGGATTTGTAGGATGGGGAGCTTATAGCTATGGAGATAAAGCTTCAGCGATTGCAAAAGTTGGCGATATTGAGATCAAAATCTCCGAATTTCAAAGAGCCTACTCAGACATTTATAACCAGTATGCTCAAATTTTTCAAGGAAACTTCGATAAAGCAAAAGCAAAAGCACTTGGTGTCGATAAACAGGCACTCAAAAGAGTTATAGATCAAGCACTTATCCTTAACCTTGCAAAAGATTATGAAGTTACTGTAAGTGATAAAGAACTTGCAAGAAGTATAGCTGCACTTCCATACTTCCAAAAAAATGGTAAATTTGACAAAGAACTCTACAAACTGCTCCTCTCTCAAAACAACCTTAGTATCAAAGAGTTTGAAGAGGGGATGAGAAAAGAGCTTACAATAGCTAAAACACTCAAACTTTTACCAGTAAAAACATCTGCACAAGAAACAGAAATTGTCAATACTATCTATAATATCGCCGATAAGATAGAATATAAGCTCCTTACATCAAAAGATATAAAGATCACTCCATCCCAAAAAGAGCTTAAAAAGTTTTGGGAACAAAATAAAGATCGTTTTAAAACAGAAACTGCTTATACAATAGAGTATATCATTCAAAAACCTCTACACAAAACATATACTCAAAAAGAGATAGATGAGTACTACAATGAAAATAAAACTCATTTTCGATCATCAGATGGTAAAGTTCTCTCTTTAAATGATGCAAAAGAGAAGATAGTAGCAGAACTTGATACAAAAGAGACAAAAAAAGCAGCACTAAAAAGTTATATAAACTTCAAAAAACAAAAAGTTACTGCAACAAAAAAGGCAACTATCTCCTCTTCTAAAAATCCATTTAATCAAGAGATATTAAAAAAGGTCTCAGAACTTAAATCTCCATCTAGCTATCTCAAGCCTATTGCTTATAATAATAGCTATATAATTATAAAGCTTGTATCTATAACACCATCAAAACCAAAAAGCTTTCAAGAGGCAAAAAGAGATCTACTACCACTCTATATAGCACAAAAGAAGAAAGAGAAGCTTTTAGAGATAGCTAAAAACTCTATAGCAAAATTTAAAGGTACAAAAAGTGACTTTATAACACTTAAAGATAGCCAAAAACTCACAAAACTTCCTCTAAAAGTAGCTAAAAAGTTTGTGAGAGAGCTCTTTCAAAATCAAAAAAAGAGAGGATATATTATAATAGACAACAAAAATATTGTACTCTATGGTATTTTGGAACAGAAATTGCTATCTAACAATCATAATGAGTCTGCAGAAGTAATAGGTCAAATAAAACAAAACCTCTTTGATAAAAACTTGATCAAAACTCTAAAAAGCAGATATGATATAGAGATATACTATAAAGGACTCTAAGTTGAGTAAAACTGTTTTAGCAATTGATATCGGTTCAACAAAGATCTGTGCTATCATCGCACAGGTAGATGACAATAAAAACATAACAGTAACCGGTGCTGGAGTTGTAAAATCTCAAGGACTTAAAAAAGGAACTATTACAAATATAGAACTTGCATCTCGTTCAATAGCAGAAGCGGTTAATGATGCAAAAAGAGTCTCAGGAAGTACAATAGATAGTGCAGTTGTTTCGATATCTGGCACCTATACAAAAAGTATAGACTCAAGCGGTATAGTCAATCTTACACATAAAGAGGTTGGCATCAAGGATATAGAGCGTGTTATGCAAACATCTCTTTATAATGCAAAGATCCCAAATGAGTATGATGTTCTTCACGCTCTTCCATACAACTTTAAAGTTGATGAGCAAGACTTTATAGATGATCCACTGGGCATGAATGCTTCACGCCTTGAGGTAGAGACTCATATCATTACAACACAAAAATCAACTCTTAGCAATCTTAAAAAAGCACTCAAAGGTGCTGGTATCACTGCTCAAAATATCATACTCAATGGCTATGCTTCAGCAATAGCAGTACTTGATGAGAGTGAAAAGGAGCTTGGAGTTGCAGTTATAGATATGGGTGGTACAAGTTGTAATCTTGTTATTCATGTAGGTAACTCTATCCGCTATAATGATTTTTTAGGAGTAGGAAGCAATCATGTAACAAATGATCTCTCAATGGCTCTTCATACTCCGCTTGATATCGCAAATAAGATAAAACTTACATATGGCTCTCTTAATGCACAAGAGAGTGAAAGTCGTATAGAGATTCCAAAAATCGGTGATGAAAATACAAAACACGAAGTCTCGTTATCAGTTATACAAGATGTGATAGTTGCTCGTGTTGAAGAGACACTGATGATCCTGGCAAAGATTATAGAAAATAGTGGCTTAAAAGATCAAATTGGAGCTGGAATTGTATTAACTGGTGGTTTTGCAAAGATGGAAGGGATCAAAGAGTATGCTAGTCTCTTTTTTGATTCAAAACCTGTACGCATTGCTAAACCAAAAGAACTTGATGGACTTTTTGAAAATCTTCGCTCAACAGAGTTTTCATGTGCTATAGGTCTTATTATGCATAGTGCTGGTTATTATACTCCATATGAGATCGATGTAAACAAGCGTGTTCGTCATGCGAATGAAGTAATCGTAGAAGATAGCAATGCAACTCTAAAAGAGGAGATCAAACTAGAGGCCCCACAAAAAGAGGCAGAGGTTGATCCACTTGCAACAAAGCATGAAAGAATGGTCAATATCACAACAAGATCTAAAGAGCAGGGACAAAATCATATCTTTAACAAATTTTGGAACTGGGCAACACAGTTATTTTAAGGAGAGGGAAATGGAATTTAAAGTAGAAGAGATAAAAAATCCAAGTGGTGCTAGAATAGTTGCCGTCGGAGTTGGCGGCGGCGGTGGTAACATGATAGGTCATATGGTCAAAGAGGGAGTACAAGGTATAGAGATGATCATGATAAATACCGACTCTCAAGCACTCAGCCAACTTGAAGGTGTTAAAAAGATTCAAATAGGAGCAAAGCTTACTGGTGGTTTGGGTGCAGGAATGAAACCAGAGATAGGTCGTGATAGTGCACTTGAAAATTATGATGATATCAAGAATGCTCTTGATGGTGCTGATATCGTCTTTATCTCTGCTGGACTTGGTGGAGGAACTGGTACAGGTGCTGCTCCAGTTGTTGCTGCAATAGCAAAAGAGGTAGGTGCCCTTACTGTTTCGGTTGTAACAAAACCCTTTAACTTTGAAGGGAAGAAACGAGCAAAACTTGCTGAACAGGGACTTCAAGAGCTAAAAAAAGAGAGTGACTCTATCGTTGTTATCCCAAATGAAAAACTCCTCTCCATTATTGACAGACGATTAGGTATTAAAGATAGTTTTAAAATAGTAGATAGTGTGTTAGCTCAAGCAGTTAGTGGAACATCAGGAGTTATTCTTTCTAGTGGAGATAATGATATCAACCTTGACTTTGCTGACTTAAGAACTGTAATGAGTCATAAAGGTATGGCACTTATGGGTGTTGGTGAGTTTGAAGGCGAAAATGCTGCATATGAAGCGATCAAGTCTGCTATCGAATCACCACTACTTGACAATATATCTATAAATGGAGCAATGGGAGTGCTTGTACACTTTAAAATCAGTCCAAACTTCCCTGCTGTTGAGATAGATGAAGCAATGAAAATTGTCAATGAAACTGCTCATGAAGATGCAGATATTATCTTTGGTACATCAACTGATCCTGATCTTGCTGATAACTATGTAAAAATCACAATCGTTGCAACTGGTTTTGAACATTTAGATGATATAAAAGCAAATAATGAAGATTTTGAAAATGAGGAGATACAAACTCCAAAAATGAAAATCCGCCCTCGCCTTGTTGTTGGAAGTGATCATATATTTGATGAAAATGATCTTGATACTCCTGCCTATATAAGAAGACAACAAGACTAACTTTTGCAAACCTCTTTTGAAGAGCTTATGAAGGCCAAAACTCTCCTTGGTCTTCGTGAAAAAGCAACCCTCAAAGAGATCAAACACAATTATAAAACTTTGATGCGTAAATGGCATCCAGACAAACATCCAAACAATATCTCTCAATCAACAAAAATGAGTGCCCAAATCAACAAAGCTTATGAAACTATCTTAAACTATATAGATAACTATGAGTATGCCTTCGATGAGGAGACAATTAAAAAAAGAACACAGACTCCTCAAGAGTGGTGGAATGAGAGATTTAAGTAATCAGGTAAAATAAATATCTTTTTAGATAAAATGATGCCCAAAAAAGGAGTACAAAAATGGATGCTGTACAAAAAGAGATGCAATCAAGAAAAGATGAGATCATAAAAGAGCTTGAACTGCTTTTTAAAGCAAATATGAAAATAACTGACTGGGATGTTCCAGAGAGTGATGATAATGAAGCGGCTAAAATACTTGTAGAGATACTACAAGAGGGGTTAGATAAAATAAAAGCAGATATAGAAGCTGGAAAATATACAAACTATTAATCAAAGGAGAAACGTATGAGTTCACATAAACATCATGAACATTTAGAGAGAATCAAAGAGGCAGTAAAGAACTCAAAAGAGCTAACGCAAGAGGAGAAATCTAACTCACTAAAACATATTGAGGAGTGGATTGAGGAAGATAAAGCAACTGGAATTCTCTATGAAGAGCTTATCAAGCTTAGTGAAAAGTTTGAGCCCTTACTAGCTGAACTTGGGCTTATATAACAATATAAAATTATAAAAATTGCCAATACTTGTAAAATAGCTCTTTTTTTTATATAATTTTATATAATTAAAGGGTAATTTTACAAGGTTTACAATGAACAAAAATGAAAAAGATATAAATATACTTGTCGTTGAGGATGATGAAGTTACTGCACTTAATCTTAAATTAAGTTTAAAAAAATTTAACTACTCCAAGACAGAGAGTTGTGACACTATCAACAAAGCAAAAGAGTATCTTAGCTCCTCTAAAATAGATCTTGTAATCATTGATATCTCTCTTCAAGAGGGTGATGATGGTATTAAACTTGCTTCCCATATCAAAGAGAAGTATGATATACCTTTTATATATCTTACATCCTATAGTGATGATTCTATCATCCAAAAAGCTAAACAGACAGAGCCATATGGTTATATTGTCAAGCCTTTTAATCCAGAATCACTTCACGCCACTATTCAAATAGCACTATTTAAATACCACTCAGAGATTGAAGAAGAACTTATAAAAGACAAGCTCTCTAATGATCCTCTTTTAAAGCTTCTCAATGAAAAGAGAGAAAAGGATGCACCTGTCATAAAGTTTGGAGATGGAGATTATCACTTTGATCTTGCCTCAAATGAGATCTTTTTTGAAAATAAAAAGATAAAACTAACAAAAAAAGAGAATCTATTTTTTAAACTTCTAGTAGCACATCTAGGAGAAGTGATCACCTTTTCAAAAGCTATAGAGTATGTTTGGGGCGGCAATCAAGCAACAGAGAACAATGTACGCACACTTGTATGGCGACTTCGAAATAAACTTCAAACAGATGTTATAAAAAGTGCCTCTGGTATTGGTTATTATCTACAAGAATAATAATTTTCGCTATAATTTTAGAACTAATATTAAGAGTATAAAACAAAAATAAAAAAAGAGGATTATATTGTGAAAGTTTTACTTATCAAAGATGTAAAAAGTTTAGGAAAAGCAGGTGAAGTTAAAGAGGTCAAAGATGGATATGGGAAAAACTTCCTAATAGCCAAAGGATTTGCAAAACATGCAACACCTGAGATCATCCAAGAGCATAAAAAAATGGTAGCCCAAAAAGAGGCAGAGGAAAAAGCGGAGATAGAAAGACTCAAAACACTTGCCCAAAAGCTTGATAAAATAGAGATCGTTATCAAGAAAAAAGTTGGTGAAAATGGACATCTCTTTGGTGCAGTTACAAAAGAGGAGATCGCTGAAGCTCTAAAAGCACAACATGATATCGAGATAGACAAAAAAGATATCACTGAGAAAAAAGCGATCAAAACTATCGGTGAACATTCAGTCGATCTTAAACTCGGTCACGGGATCCATGCAACGCTTCATGTGGATGTAGAGGGAGAGTAATGTTTGAAGCAACAACCATCCTAGCCTACAAAGGGGCAAACAAAGCAGTCATCGGAGGAGATGGTCAAGTAACATTTGGCAATGCCGTACTCAAAGGCAATGCCACAAAGATTCGTACACTTCACAATGGCAAGATCCTTGCTGGTTTTGCAGGAAGTACTGCTGATGCCTTCAACCTCTTTGATATGTTTGAAGATATCTTAGAAAATAAGAGGGGTGATATCATCAAATCTGTTATCGAGTTCTCCAAAGCGTGGAGAAAAGATAAAGTGCTTCGTCGTCTTGAAGCGATGATGATCGTTCTCAATCGTGAAAAGATCTTCATCCTCTCAGGAACTGGTGATGTTGTTGAACCTGAAGATGGAGAGATCGCCTCGATAGGAAGTGGTGGCAACTTTGCTATAAGTGCTGCTAGAGCCCTAAGAAAGCACAAAAGTGAGATGGATGAGGAGGAGCTTGTCAAGGAGTCTCTCTCTATCGCAGCAGATCTGTGCATCTATACAAATCACAACATTAAAACCTTAACACTGGAGAAGTAGCAGTGAATATGACACCAAAAGAGATAGTTGAGTATCTCGATAAATATATCATAGGTCAAAAAGAGGCAAAAAAAACAATCGCCATAGCACTTCGTACACGCTATAGACGTATGCAACTCCCTGCTGAGATACAAGAGGAGATCACACCTAAAAATATCCTCATGATAGGATCAACCGGGGTTGGAAAGACAGAGATCTCAAGACGCCTTGCAAAGATGATGAAGGTTCCTTTTGTTAAAGTAGAGGCAAGTAAATATACCGAAGTTGGTTTTGTTGGACGCGATGTTGAGTCGATGGTTCGTGATCTTGTTTTAAACTCTATCTCTTTGGTTAAAGAGGAGAAAGAGGAGGAAAATAGAGAAAAGATAGAGAACTATGTGATCAACCGCATTGTTGAAAAGCTTGTTCCCCCTCTTCCAAAGGGTGCTAGTGAGGAGAAGATGGCTGAGTATCAGAAGCTTTTAGCCTCTATGGAGCAACGCGTTGCTAATGGAGAACTTGATGATAAAATCATCGAGATAGAGGTAGATCCAACCATACAGGTAGAGACGATAGACTCTAACCTCCCACCAGAGATGGCAAAAGCACAAGAGTCTTTAGCAAAGATCTTCACCTCATTTAACAAAGAGCAAAGCAAAAAGGAGATGCGTATCAAAGATGCGAAGGTGCATCTACGCAATGAGGCATCTTCAAAGCTACTTGATATCTCCAGTATCCAAGCCGAAGCGATAAGACGTGCTGAAAATGGAGGGATCATCTTTTTAGATGAGATCGACAAAATCGCCGTTAGTGAAAAGACAACAGGACGCAACGATCCAAGTAAAGAGGGAGTTCAACGAGATCTCCTTCCTATCGTTGAAGGAAGCACGGTCAATACAAAATATGGCAGTATCAAAACAGACCATATCCTCTTTATCGCTGCAGGTGCGTTTCATATGAGTAAGCCAAGCGATCTTATCCCTGAACTTCAGGGGCGTTTTCCACTTCGAGTTGAGTTAGAGTCACTCACAGAAGAGACTCTCTATGCCATCTTAACACAGACAAAAAACTCTCTACTTAAACAGTATGAAGCACTTCTAGGCGTTGAAGGTATGCAACTTATCTTTGAAGATGAAGCGATCAAAGCTATAGCAAAACTCTCACACAAAGCAAATGAGACAACAGAAGATATAGGAGCAAGACGCCTCCATACAGTACTTGAAAAGGTGCTTGAAGATATTAGCTTTGAAGCAGATGAGTATAAAGGCAAAGAGTATCATATCACTGCCGAACTTGTGCACAAAAAACTTGATATCGTTGTAGAAGATGATGATCTCTCACGCTATATTCTTTAAAATAGAGGACTAATTTTGAACGAAACAGCTAAAACTAAGTGTGGATTTGTTGCACTTATAGGGCGTCCAAATGCCGGAAAATCAACGCTGATGAACTCACTTTTGGGTGAAAAAATCGCAATGGTTTCTCAAAAAGCCAACGCTACACGCAAACGAAGCAATGCTATTGTGATGCATGATGATGCTCAGATCATCTTTATAGATACTCCAGGTATCCATGAAAGAGAGAAGCTTCTTAACCAGTTTATGCTTGAAGAGGCACTCAAAGCTATGGGCGATGCAGATCTTATCGTCTATCTAGCTCCAGTTACAGACTCTATAGAGAATTATGAGCGATTTTTAGAGATCACTAAAGGAGAGATACCTCATATCATCGCTCTATCAAAGATAGATCAGGTCTCTCAAGAGAAGCTTCTAAAAAAGATAGGTCAGTACAACAAATACTCCGACTACTTCAAAGCACTGATCCCCATAGCAGTCCCTAGAAAAGTGGGGCATAAAGATCTGCTTGATCAGATCGTAAAATATCTGCCAAACTCCCCTTACCTCTATGATCCAGAAGATCTAACAAATGAGCTGCTTCGCAATATCTACAAAGAGTTCATCCGTGAAGCGATCTTTGAAAATATCAGTGATGAAGTGCCTTATGAATCTGATGTTATTATCGATAAGATCTATGAAGAGGCACATATAGATAAAATCTATGCAACTATCATCGTTGAAAAACAGTCTCAAAAAGGGATCATCATCGGTAAAGGTGGTGAAGCGATCAAACGAATAGGCAAAGCCGCACGCCAAAAGATAGAGGAGTTAAGCGGTAAACAGTGTTACCTCAACCTCCAGGTGAGTGTCAAGAAAGGATGGAGTAAAGACAAAGCATATCTTGAAGAGTTAGGATATAAGGGATGAGAAAAGGGATTTTTTTTCTACTACTTACCTCTACTTTGTTTGCAAACACTATCTTAGATCTATATCGTCAAAAAGGTCTTGATGCAACACAAAAAGAGTTAGATAAAGAGTTAACTCAAAAAAGCTACTGGAAAAGTGTTATAAACAAAAGTGACACCTCTTTTGGTTATATTGAAGGGTATAACTCACTTCTTATTTGTGATAAAAACAGCTCAACTCTAAAGCTCTATCAAAAAGATAACAATGGAAAATTTATCCTAAAAAACGAATACAATGCTTTTACAGGAAAAAACAAGGGAGAAAAGCAGTATGAAGGGGATCTAAAAACACCAGTTGGCATATACAATCTTGTTAAAAAACTCTCAAAAGTAGATAGTTTTTATGGTCCTTTAGCTTTTGTAACATCCTACCCTAATCTTTATGATCGATATCAAAATAAAAAAGGACATGGTATATGGATCCATGGCTTACCTCTACATCAAAAAAGAGATACCTTTACAAAAGGATGTATAGCAATTGATAATGATAGCATAAAGTGTCTAAGTCAAGAGATAGATATGTCTCGTACAGTTTTACTTATCTTTGAAAATAAAGAGATTATTAAAAATCAAAAGAAAGAGCTAATAACTTTAGCTTCATGGCTATATAAATGGAGAAATGCCTGGAAATATAATGATATCGACACATATCTCTCTTTTTATGCCAAAGATTTTAAAAGAGCAAATGGTATGGATATAGAGGACTTTAGCAACTATAAAAGAGCCATCTTCTTGCGTAAACAAAAAAAGGAGATTATATTTAAAGATATCAATATAATCCCCTATCCTAATCATCCTGATATATTTCAAATCACTTTTTATGAAAAATATCAGACTCCTGAGTACACCTTTAATGGTCAAAAAGAGATACTAGTTAAAAAAGAGAATAAAACTTACAAAATATTTAGTGAAAAGTAAAGAGGAAAACTATGAAAAAACTTTTTATTTTACTTCTTATAAATGCTTTCCTTTATGGATCAACAATTCAACTGATCAAAAAAGAGACTCCAAATCCTAAAGTTACTCTTCTTGTAATAGGAGGGATCCATGGGAATGAACCTGGAGGTTACTTTTCTGCATCTATACTCGCCACTCATTATAAAATACTCTCCAATGCTTTATGGGTTGTCCCAAATCTAAATCAAGCAAGTATTCAAGCCAACAAAAGAGGTCTTTATGGCGATATGAATAGAAAATTTGCCCATATTAGATCAAATGATCATGATAAGCAAATTGTCGAAGAGATTAAAAAAATCATCCTCTCTCCTAAAGTCTCTTTGGTTCTTAATCTTCATGACGGACATGGTTTTTATAGAAAAAAGGACGAAGGCAGTATCTTTAACCCAAATGCATGGGGACAAACATGTGTAATCGATCAATGTAAACTAAATGGAGTTAAGCATTTCTCCAATCTTGATAGTATCGCACAAGAGGTAAAAAACAATATCAATAAAAAACTTATCAAAAAGCATCACTCCTTCAATGTTAAAAATACAAATACAAAATTTGATGATGAAGCGATGCAAAAATCTCTTACTTTTTTTGCCGTAACCAATCACAAACCAGCTTTTGCTATTGAAACTAGTAAAAACCTTACCTCTCTTTCACAAAAAGTTTTTTATCAACTTACAGCGATAGAGGAATTTATGAATATAATGGGGATAAAATTTCAGCGAGATTTTCCTCTAACTATCTCTGAGATAGAAAAAATTATCAAAGATTATGGATATCTTCACATAAACAACAATATCATCATTAATTTATCAGATATAAAAAAAACTTTAAGGTTTATTCCGCTAAAATCAAAAAATAATATTTTTTCATTTACACATCCACTAGGAAGTGTAAAAAAGAGGAAAAATGGGTGGTTTGATATATATATAGGCAACAAGCGGATCTCAAGATTGATGCCTCAATATTTTCAAATCGCTTCTAGGTGTCCAAAAACTTTTGCGATTGTAAGCAAAAAAGAGAGAAGATTGATCCAATCAGCTTCAGAATTTTTTGTAAATGACGATTTTAAGATTGAAAGTATAGATACTATACGAGTAAATGTTATAGGTTACAGTGGCAAAAAAAGAGATGAGAGTAATGTCACTATAAGATATAGAGATCTTGATAAACGATACTCAATCGATAGGCGAAATCGTATCTTTAGAGTTGAGTTTTATCAAGACAATAAATTTTGTGCTATGAATTTGGTGCATTTTAAAAAAGGTAGTAATTGATATGAGTAAAAAAAATGAACACTCTTTTTCAAGTGTAGTATCAATCAACCCATATACAGAAGAATTTTATACGGGTGTTTCAAACTTTTTAACAAAAGCCGAAGATGTTAACTACTCTAAAGATCAATATGCAATCTCTTTCCTTAATACAAAAAACTTTATCCATGCACAATTAGGGATTAGCAAAAATATACCTGAAGAAGATCTTTATGATGCAATATATAATAAAGCATATGATGAACTTGCACTTGATCAAGCAGTAGAATGAGATAGAGGAGACTTTTAAAGATGTTATAAAAAGAGTTAAATATATAGACATTATTCTCCCTCTTCCACTTTTATTGAAATCTCTTTACACAAAAGAGTTAGTAGAAACTAGTGGTGCTGATTGTTTTGTCTATCTACAAGAGAATGATGCATTTTTAACTCTCTATCATGAAAAAGAGTTTCTTTATACAAAGTCGATCAAATTCTCTATAGAAGAGATGCATGAAAGATTTTGTGAGATTCAGGGTGAGCGTATAGATTATGAAGAGTTTAAAGGCTTCCTCTCTACAACAAATCTAAAATATGATGATTCAGAATATAAAACATCACTTATCAAACTCTACAAAGAGCTCTTTGCAACAATAAATGATGTCTTAACATATGCAAAGAGAGCTTTTGAACTTGATAAAATAGATATGATCTATATAGGTTCATCTATATACCTTGAATCAAAACTCGATGAGATGCTAGAGAGTATACTAGCTATAAGAGCTAGAGTATTTGAGTTTGATTATGGATATGAGAGCAATGAACACTATATAGATCAGATGCATCCTTTGATGCATCTTTACACTACAATTAGAGAAGAAGAGAAATATATTGCAAACTTTACTCTCTTCCCTCGTCCACCAAAATTCCTACAAAGAGAAAGTGGAAAACTTATAGCAGTTAGTGCTGCATCTTTAATACTTGCATTTATATATCCAGCAGTCTATTGGACTCTCTCTTATATGCAAGGTGTACAGCTTGATCTTCTAAAAGATAAATATAGTGAGGTACACAATATTCGTGTTACAAGAGAGGCAACTATTAAAAACAAAAAAGCTGATCTTCAAAAAAATCTAGCACTCCTAAAAGAGGAAAAAGAGGATTTTGCCTCTAAAAAAGCAACACTTAAAAAGATCAAACATGTCAAAAATGATTATGTTATGAAAGCTAAAGAGCTAACAATGCTTACAAAAGATCTTAATAAATTTAGAGTAAAGGTAGAAGATATCAAGTATAAAGAGGAAAACTCCACAAAAATATTTATACTTGACCTTGTAGCTTCAAGAAGTCTAAAGATCACAAAACTACTTAAGTATATCACAAAAGCACATGAAGATACATATAAGTTTGATCTAGAAAAGATCATATATGATGATGAGACAAAACTATACTTTAGTACTTTAAAGGCAACTAAACTATGAAAAAGAGTATAAAAAAGATCAATATTGAAGATTATCTTCATACCATAGATATTCAACTAAAGGATAAAACAAAAAAAGATATCTATATGATATATATAATGATTTTTACTGGACTCTTTGCTCTATCCTATCTTCTCTTTTGGGACACATCATTTAAAATGTTTAAGGATAAACAAAAAAGTATAACTGCAATACAAAAAAAGATAGAGGATGATGAGCGTTTTTTAAAATTCAATCCTCCATCTGTTATAAAAAAACTTGACGACCGTATAAGAAAAACAAAGCTAGAGTATATAAAGTATAAAGATTATAATATATATCTTAAAAATAGGCTAGAAAAGATTCCTTTTCTTCTTTATGATGAGCAAGTATGGGGAGATTTTATAAACTCTGTAGATACAAATGCAAAAAAATTCAGAGTAAAAATCCTTGAACTCTCAAATAGATATAACGATACAGGAAACTCATTTGGTCATGTTCTGGATTTAACACTTAAAACAAAAGGCAAGTATAAAAATGTACTCAAGTTCATCAACTCACTTGAGGAGAGTGATCTTGTTGTAGATGTACATGATCTTAATATCAGTGCTAATGACTATCTTGAAAGTGATATAAACATCTCAGTATGGGGGATAAAATATTGAAAAAGAGAACATTGTTAATAATACTCTCATGCTTACTATCTGCAAATGAAAACAGTAAAGATCTTCAATGGATAGATAAAGAGATCGAAGCTATCAAGCCTCCAAGGAAGGGCGTCTCTTATAGGAGCATCTCTTTATTAAAAGATCCCTTTATCTTCTTAGAAAAAAATGCTCTAAAGAAAAAAAAGAAAAAAGTGGATAAAGGTAAAGAGAGTGCTAAGCAAGTCATTCCGGAGGTGATACCATCAATGACAAATACAAAAGCTATAAAAGTACAAAAGAGGTACTCTAATAGCTTAAAATTAATGGCTATAATCAACAACTCAGCTTTAATCAATGATCATTGGTATAGAGTTGGAGATAAAGTAGGAGGCTATAAAATAGTTAAAATAACTCTAAGTGAAGTTGTACTTAGAAATTCAATACGATCACTAACATTAACAACAAAAACAAAAAAACTGAAAAAGTAGGATAAAAAAATGAAAATGATAAATAGAAAACTTTTAGGAATGGTTCTATCAACATCATTCGCATTGACACAGCTTTATGCAGACTGTTCATATGAACTCTTTAGTATCAGTTCAACAAGAGATACAAAGATTATAGATCTTGTTGAACAGTTAAGTGATCAATGTGAATTTAGTATAGTAATTACTGATCCCAATGCACAAAAATTTTTAGAAAAAACACTTAACAAAACACATATAAAAAATCTTACACTCGATGAAGTTTTGCAACTTATTCTCACTGAAAACAATCTCGCTTACCAATTAAAAAACAATGTACTTAAAATCTCATATCTGAAGACAAAAACATTTGAGATAGACTATACTAACTCTATAAGAAAAGGAACAGGTTCAACTGACATCACACTTAGTTCCCAAACATCTAGCTCTTCAAGTGGAGGAACTTCATCCTCAAGTGACTCTGGTGGAGGCTCACAAAGTGGTATCAATACACAATCAGGTATCAAAATCGAATCTAGCGATGAAGTGAAATTTTGGGAAAATCTTGATAGTGAAATCAAAAACATCCTCAATAGACCTGAAGATATCTATAAAGCACAAGCTCCTATAATCAATAGAGATGCGGGGCTTATCACTGTAACTGCTACACAAAAACAGATAGATAGAGTAGAAAAGTATCTAAAAAAACTTGAAAAAAGAATGCATGCTCAGGTACTTATAGATGTCCAAATCATGTCTGTCACACTTAATAAAGCTAAAACAACGGGAATTGACTGGTCACAACTTTATAAACTACAAAATATTCAAGCAAGTATCCATCATATCAGTAGCAAAAATGTTAGTCAATATAATGGAGGATCGATTACAGAAATAGCAAGTGGAGCAGGTAGTACAGTTTCTAATCTTGTAAGTATTCAAGCTGGAGGAAGTCTAAATGAAGTGATCAAATTTCTCCAAACTCAAGGGGATCTTACAGCAATATCAAACCCAAAAGTACTCACACTTAACAATCAACCAGCACTTATAACAGTTGGAACAGAGTACTTTTATAAAATAAAACAAGCCACCAACCAACAAGGAAGTGGAGGTGGAGTAGTTGCAACAACACAAAATGATTCAGTTCAATCTGTATTTGCAGGAGTCTTACTTGATATCACTCCAGAAATTGCAGATGATGGATCTATTACACTAAAAATAAATCCATCTCTTTCTCAAACACGACAAGATATAACACAAACATCGTCACAAGAGAGAACAATGCCACCAGATCTTGATAGAAGACAACTCTCTTCTGTAGTAACTGTAAAAGATGGAAGTAGAATTATCCTCGGTGGATTAATCAATACTAAAACAACAATTGATGCTAACAAAGTTCCTATCTTAGGAGATATTCCTGGGCTTAGCTATCTGTTTAGATATGAAAATAAGGTGAAACAGGTTCAAGAACTTGTTATTATTATTCAACCTCATATTATCCAAAAAGATGAGAAAAAGCTAACTCTTAAAGATCTTGGATATGAAGGCTTTGGTAATGCTGTCTTATATAAAAATAAAAAAGATCTAAAAACTACTAAAGCAAAAAAAGCAAAAATTATCACAGAAGAGTAAGAAAGCGAGGATAATGTACAACAACATTTTTAAAAACTCAAGAGATGTTTTTATAGACTCTGTCAATGCGAAGGACTATGTTCAGCTTGATAGAGTCTCTACTATATATGCTTCATTAAAAAAATCGGTAAAAAAGCCTTTAAAGATGATACTTCTATATGGCAAACCAGGAACAGGCAAAAGTATGTTCCTAGCAAAACTCTATAGTGATATGAATAAGAATCAAAAAATATATCTCTATGCAACTCCTATCCTTGATAGTAGTGAATTTTTCAAAACACTTGCAAAAGATATTTATGATGTAAAATATAATGGAGAGCTCAATTTCACACAATTTATGAAAATCATCAAACAAAATTCTCAAAATATCAGTGACGAGAAAAAAAATATACCTATCATACTCCTAGATGAAGCACAACTCTACTCAAAAGAGCAGATGGAGAAGATTCGTCTTCTAGCTGATACAAGAAAACTCAAATTTGTTATAACACTTCATAAAACAGAAAAAGAGGATATCATAGCAAAAGAGCACTTTCAAACTCGTATCTGGGAGAGTATCGAACTTGTCAATGCAAGTCAAAGCGAACTAAAAATATATATACAAAAAAAGCTCATGAAAGCAAATCTTTTTGATAGTGCAAATATGTTTCACAACAAAAATATAGTATTGATATATAAACTTACACAAGGAAACTATCGAGAAACCAACAAACTTCTCTATACTCTTTTTGAGATTTATAACTGGTATGCCAAAAATGATCCATCAAAAATCTCTCTTTCTCAAATTTCAAATAAAATTATAGAGATGGCCGCACTCCATACAGGACTTATCCATGCTTGATATACGAGAACTTGAACAAAAATGGATCCGATATAAGATTAAAAAATATGCACCTTTAGCTATATTTAGTATCAGTCTTGTTACAATAACTATCGTACTTTCAACTCTTGTTTTTTCAAAAAAAGAATCATCTCTAGCTTTAGAGAAAAAAGAGCAAAAACAAAAAACAAATCTAGCAAAAAATTCAAACAAATTAGAGCCTAAACAACAAAAAAAAGAGCAAAATAAACCGATAGAAAAAAACAGAACAAAAATTAATAAATCTCAAAAACCTTCTGAAGTCATTGACTCTACTACAAAAATAGCTCAAACTGTAGCTATAACAAATACAGAATACAAAGCATCTACTCAACCTACAAAAGTCCTCCATCCCTCTTTAGATTTTTTAAAAAAGATGAAAGAAAACTCAGTATTTCCACAAACTCAAGATCTATCTCCTTCAGATTATGATGCATCTTACAAAACATCCTCAAATATCGATAGATCTACTATTTCAGAATCAAAAGATACAAATAGTAAAGAAGAAAAAGAGAAGATAAAAATAAAAGTAAGTAAAACTTCTAAAAAGGATCTTGAAGAGATTATAAAACGATTTAAAAAAAGTAATAACCCTATTTTAGGTGTTTTTATAGCAAAAAAATACTATCAAATGCAAAAATATCGAAAATCCTATAACTATGCACTTCTAACAAACCAAATCGATAGCAGCATAGAAGATAGTTGGATTATTTTTGCTAAATCCCTTGTAAAACTTGGTCAAAAAGAGCGTGCTATAAAAACACTAAAAGCATATATTCAAAACTCACAATCTAACAAAGCAAAAATTCTTCTAAATAATATCATGACAGGAAAATTCAGATGAAAAAGAGCATTATTATCTTGATTTTTTTAACTTCAACTCTTTTTGGAGATGTGAAAGAGAGGATGTTTAACCTATATGAAAATGAACGATATGAAGATGTCTGCAATATTGGGTTTAAAAATTTTACTCGATATGCTAAGGATGAAGATTTTATCTCCTTATATGCTTTTGGTTGCTTAAAATCAGACTTTATAGACAGACTCTCAATACCAATTAGCATCTTAAAATATACAAAAGAGGCCAGAGCAAATGCTGCTTATCTTTCTGTTATACTTATGCAAAAAAAGCTTCTCTACCATGCACTTGTTGATGGCTATGAACTCGACAAATATAAATTTCCAACAACAGACTATATACTCTCTAAGATATTTGATTATTATGTAGCACTTGGTAAACATGAAAGTAGAAACTTTTATCTTTTTACAGACAAAACTAACAATAAACTATCATATAAACTCTATTTAGTAAAAGAGAAGGTACCATATAAAATGGTAATCGAAGAGTACTATGATAATTCGCTAGTAAAGAAACATATATACTGGTAAAAAAGTATAAGGATAAAAAATGCAACTTGATAGAGTAACCACAGACCTTATAAATGATGGATACATTATGCGTTCTCAAGTGGAACGACTCCTCTCAAAAGGAGTTCCACCTGAGTTGGTTTTACGCGATATCACTCTAACTGGTTTTATGACCATTGAGCGATTGATACGATATATCGTTGAAAAGATACGAAATGGCGAATATGATCTCTCTATCATCCATCCTTATGACTATATCAAAGAGGCTGATGTACTCAAAAAACTAGCAAGTGAACTTGGTATCCCTTTTATTGATCTTGATTCTATTGATATGGATTATCATTTAACAGAACGCGTTCCACTTGCTCAACTCAAGCGTTATCTAGCACTCCCTATATCTGAAGATGATTTAAGTATAACAGTTGTTTTTCATGATCCACTTGATATGGAAGCACAAGAGGCGATCCAACGGCTCTTTCCTAAAAAACCTATCAAAGTAGCAGTTGCCACTAAAAAACAGATCGAGTCTTATCTTTTTAAAGTCGAACTCAAAGATAGTGTTAAAGGACTTGTTAAAAAAGTTAAAGATGAACTTAACTCCATTACAACTCTTGAAGAGCAACAAGAGGCATCCTCCATATTAATGCTTATCGATGTTGTACTTAAAGCATGTATCAACGGTCGAGCAAGTGATATACATATCGAACCAACGGAAAAAAACTGCGTTGTCAGAGGGCGTGTCGATGGCAAACTAACTGAGATGTTTATCTTTGAAAAGGATATCTATCCTCCTTTGGCATCACGCTTAAAGCTTCTATCAAATCTTGACATAGCAGAAAAAAGAAAACCTCAAGATGGACGCTTTTCTACACTAGTTGGAGAGAGGGAGTATGATTTTCGTATCTCAACACTTCCTATCCTCTATGGCGAATCGATTGTTATGCGTGTCCTTGATAAACAAAAAGCACTTGTAAAACTAGAAGATGCTGGTATGGATCCTGTAAGCTATCAGAAATTTATCAAAGGCCTACAAGCTCCTTATGGGATTATCCTAGTTACAGGTCCTACTGGTTCTGGTAAAACGACCACTCTTTATGGAGCACTCAACGAGTTAAGAAATGTAGAGGATAAAGTTATCACCGTTGAGGATCCAGTTGAGTATAGAATGAATCTTATCCAACAAGTACAAGTAAATCCAAAAGTTGGTCTAACCTTCGCAGCTGCACTTCGCTCTATTTTGCGTCAAGACCCAGATAAGATAATGATTGGGGAGATTCGTGATCAAGAGACACTTGAGATAGCTATCAAAGCTGCACTAACAGGTCACCTTGTTATATCTACCCTTCACACAAATGATGCCATAAGTGCTATACCACGGATGGCAGATATGGGAATAGAGAGTTACCTTATTAGTGGTGCATTGGTTGCAGTTGAAGCTCAAAGGCTTGTTCGAAAGATCTGCACCAACTGCAAAACAGAGATGGAACTTCCTCCATCTGTTTTAGAGGAGATTCAGCCTTATATTCCTGAAGGGGCAAAATTTTATATAGGCAAAGGGTGTAAAGAGTGTAATGATAGTGGTTATATGGGACGAGAGATGATTTGTGAAGTTCTTACTGTAACAGATGAACTCTCATCTTTGATAGCAAAAGGTGCAAGTAAAGATGAACTTAGAGAACAAGCACTCAAAGATGGATTTATTCCTATCTTTCAAAATGGTATCCAAAAAGCACTCGAAGGAGTAACCACTATCGAAGAAGTCTTAAGGGTGGCAAAAGGATGAAATACTTCAAAGCAACAGTTTTAAAACAGGGAAAAAAAGAGGAGATAGGGTTTTATGCTCAAGATCGCAAAGAGGCAAATAAAACCGCAAAAATAAAATTTCATGGCATCATTATCAAAGTTATTGAAGCCGAAGAACCATTTGAGGATAAGTTTAAACGCCTTAAAGAGGAGTTCTTAAGCAATGCCAAAAGAAAAAAAATAAAACCTGATGCTCTTATTGCTGCCATTAGACAGCTTGCAGTTATGACTAATGCAGGTATCTCTATCAATGATGGACTCTCAGAAATAGCAAACTCAACACAAGATCCAAGCCTTGCTAAAGTTTTTAGCAAACTTGCAGATGATATTAATGCTGGTAATTCTCTCTCCAAAGCAATGGAAAACTTTCGTTATGAAGTGGGAAATCTAACTATTGCTATGGTTACACTTGGTGAGCGAACAGGTAATCTTGATGAAGCACTCTACTCCTTAGCAAATATGCTTGAAGAGATACGAGCAAATATAGTCAAGTTTAAAAAGGCTATGGCTTATCCTAGAAATGTTATGATTGCTATGGCTATAGCTTTTACTATTTTGATTAGTTATGTTGTACCACAATTTAAAAAGATTTTTGAAGAGCTTCACGCAGAGCTTCCACTTCCAACTAGAATACTCCTCTTTTTGGAGCATCTTTTCAATACATATGGACTATATGTTTTGGCAGGTTTAGTACTTTTCTTCTTTGCATTTAAATATATGCTTGATACCAATGAACAGTTTCGCTTTAAATGGCACCAAATACTTCTAAAAACCTATTTGATCAAAGATATCATTATGTACTCAACACTCAGTCGTTTTACACTCGTTTTTTCTGAGCTTATCCACGCTGGTATCCCAATCGCTGAAGCACTTGATACTGCTATTGGTATGATTGACAATCTACCACTAAAACAAAAACTTCTAAGTGTGCGACAAGCAGTTGAAAAAGGGGATACACTTAACAACGGTCTTGCTGAGACAGGATTGTTTGAAAATATGATCATTCAGATGATCCGTGCCGGTGAAGATAGTGGTACGCTTGATGCTATGGTTCAAAAAGTTTCAGAATATTATAAAATGCGTTTTGATGCAATTATCGATGGACTCTCAGAAGCAATAGAGCCTATTATGCTACTCATCATTGCATCGATGGTTATTCTTCTTGCTCTTGGTATCTTCTTACCTATGTGGAGTATGGGACAAGCAGTCCATGCGGGATGATGATAAATCTAAAAGGAGAAAAGAAGTAGGCACTTAGGCCTACTTCAAAAAGAAAGAGAAAGTTGATTTTACTTATGTGCCTCTTTTAATGTATCAGCTATTAAAAAAGCAAGTTCAAGGGATTGATCAGCATTTAAACGTGGATCACAATGTGTATGGTATCTTGAGCTTAGATCCTCTTCTGTGATCATAAAGCTACCACCTATACACTCAGTTACATTCTTCCCTGTCATCTCAAGATGAATACCACCAGCATATGTTCCTTCAGCCTTATGCACTTGGAAAAACTGCTTAACTTCAGTAAGTACATCCTCTACCGGACGTGTTTTGTAGTTATTTGAAGATTTGATCGTATTTCCATGCATTGGATCACAACTCCATAGAACATTTAGCCCCTCTGCTTTAATCGCTCGTACAAGCTTAGGCATCCCTTCAGCGACTTTATTTGCACCCATACGAACGATGATATTGATCTTGCCCTCTTCATTTGTAGGATTTAAACGCATACAGAGCTTAACTAAATCTTCTGGATCCATACTCGGTCCAGCTTTAACTCCCACAGGATTTTTGATCCCTCTTAAATACTCTATATGTGCACCATCTAACTGACGCGTTCTATCACCTACCCATACCATATGTGCAGAGACATTGTACCAGTCATTAGTTATAGAGTCTTGACGCGTAAATGCCTCCTCATATGGAAGCAAGAGTGCCTCATGAGAGGTATAAAAGTCTGTCTCGCGAAGAGTTCTATAGGTTTTGCTTGTAACGCCACATGCTTCCATAAATTTTAGTGACTGCTCAATCTGCTCAGCAAGTTCTTCATACTTTTTACTTACTTCACTCTGATGAGCAAAATCAAGATTCCATTTATGCACCTGATGTAGATCTGCCAAACCTCCACTTGCAAATGCTCGAAGGAGATTAAGTGTTGCAGCAGATTGGTTGTAGGCTTTGATCATTCTTTGTGGATCAGGAGTTCTAGCCTCTTTGCTAAACTTTACAGAGTTGATGATATCTCCACGATAAGAATCAAGTGTCACACCATTTTGTGTCTCAGTATCACTGCTTCTAGGCTTGGCAAACTGCCCACCTAAACGCCCTATTTTAACAACAGGCACACTCCCTGCATACGTCATAACAACTGCCATCTGCAAAAGAACTTTAAATGTGTCCCGAATGTTGTTAGCATGAAACTCACTAAAGCTCTCCGCACAATCTCCACCTTGAAGCAAAAAAGCTTCACCACGTGTTACTTTAGCAAGTTGCTCTTTAAGATTTCTCACTTCACCAGCAAATACAAGAGGTGGATAGCTTTTTAGCTCATTTAAAACTTCATTTAAAGCTTTTTCATCTGGGTATGTAGGTTGTTGAAGGATCGGTTTCCCTCTCCAGCTACTTGGACTCCAATCACTCATAATAACTCTCTTTTTATAGACCTATTAAAGTCTATTTTTTTTGGCTAATTCTATCTACTTATACCTAAAAATGCTCTGAGATAAGCCTATGCAGGAGTATTTTTATCATTTACGCAAATATTAAACTTTTTGTTTGTATAATACGCCACTATTTCAAAGATTTAGAGATCTATTTTTATTTAAGGATATATAAAATTATGGATTTAAACTATTTTGATATTGTAGTTGGCTCTATCATTTTACTATTGGGGCTTAAAGGCATCATCAATGGGCTTTTTAAGGAGTTCTTTGGACTTGTGGGAATTGTTGGTGGTGTTTTTATAGCATCACGACTGTCAGAGAGTGTAGGAAAATCCCTTAGTGACTTGATCTTTCATTTTGAAAACTCTGCAGCGATTAATTTTACAGGTTTTTTGGTTGTTTTAGCCACTTTTTGGGTTGCTATGATTGCAGTTGGACATCTACTTAAAAAACTCAGTGCTTTAAGTGGTTTGGGTATAGTTGATCGTATCTTTGGGTTTATTTTTGGTGCTGGAAAATTTTTCTTTATCCTCTCTATTATTTCTTATGCACTCTATAATGTAAAAACAATCCGCATTAATCTTGAAAAACCTTTAAAAAATAGTATCCTTTTTCCTATACAAACAGCTAAACCAGCATCTTGAACAAAAACTTAAAGAGAATACAAAAGAGATAAAAGAGAAAATCCTCAACAGTAGTGGTGGAGCTTAAATATGCAAAAAAATTTTCAAGCAAAAACACTTGAATATGAAACACTTTTAGAAGAATTTAAGCATATCCTTAAAAAAAATGCATTAAAGTTCACTTTCCAAAGAGAAATCATTTTAAAGAGTCTCTATGATTCAGATGAGCATCTCACTCCTGAAGCTCTTCACAGACTTATTCAACAAAGGTAT
>FPHB01000041.1_pt1 | contig 57407 bp, 46 predicted proteins | sample 1057301 | NCBI WGS metagenome assembly FPHB01 (sample SAMEA4473311, study PRJEB15554) | hydrothermal vent metagenome | biome: marine basaltic hydrothermal vent biome; feature: marine hydrothermal vent; material: water | place: Pacific Ocean | collected 2011-06-14/2011-07-23 | depth 1155 m | reverse complement strand
GGTGTATAGAAACACAAGAGTGGGAAAAAGAGATATATAAAGGCGAAAAATTACAAGAAATAAATCCTTATTATGAAGAAATTTTATTAAAACATACACAAAAATTAATAAAAATAGTGAAAGAAGAAATACTAAAAAAAGAAGATAGAGATAGTTCATATGAAACTGTCTTTGGCAAATTTTTTGCAGATGAAATTTTAGAAAATAAAAACACCTATAATTCTCCTTTAATTGGTGTATAGAAACACAAGAGTGGGAAAAAGAGATATATAAAGGCGAAAAATTACAAGAAATAAACGATTATTACCTCCTGAGCTATATAAAAAACATTATTCAATTCATCCAAATGGATTAAATAGATTATATTTGACATTAAAAGAGAAAGATAATTTAAAAAATTTTATTCCTCAACCAATTTACGCAAAAGGAAAAAATTTAGAAAACATAATACAAATTATCAATGAAAAAGTTCTTAATATTAATAACAAAAGTTATAAATTTTTAGCTTATATGATGAGAAAATGGATACATAACACTCTATTAAAAGATATTATTATTGAATATCACAAATATTATAAAAATAAAAAAATATCCAATAGTATAAAAGAAGTATTGGAAATTATAGAAAAGCAAATTAGATTTAAATATGTTTTGTATACATCTGCTTATATAGATATATTGAAACTTGTAATAGAAGAAAGAAATATTCAAATTGAAAATGTTATAAATTTGCCTCTATATCTTGAAGCAGGGACTGGAGACAAACAAGTTCTTAATTTAATTTCTTTAGGTCTATCAAGAAATACAAGTATAAAACTATCTGAACTAGGTGTTTTATATGGTTGCGAAAATATTAAAGAATGCTATGAAAGTTTAAAAACAATAAACATTGAAAATATAAAATTGCCTCAAATTTTAAAAGAAGAGATATTGTTAATTTTGTAGCTATAAATTTTGAATGAATTTTATTATGAACATAAAATTTACCCAAAATATCAAGACATTTCTACGTTCTGTTAAAGAAAAAGTTTATAAAATATTAATGAAATTATGACAAAGACCTATTTTGAGATAGATAGGAGAATTGTTGAAAAGGAACAAAGCGATAAGTAGTAGAGCCGGCTATGGAAAGGAGCTTTTAAAAACTGCTATAATTTGTATGCAATTGCAACATTAAAGATGTTTGAAACTACCCGTAACTTCTTTACATCTTGTTTTGTACTTGCATACAATTTATAGCATTTAGATATATGAAATATGCGTAACATCAGTTAATAAAAAGGAAGGTCATGCAAAAACTAAAGTTCCCAACAAGTCATAAAACACAGGTAATGGATATAACCAAAGAGATTGAGGAGATGGTGATCACATCTGGTATCAAAGATGGCATGTGTACTGTCTTTACGCCACATACAACTTCAAGTGTCTTTTTGTTTGAAAATCAAGATCCAGCGTTGCGTCGCGATCTGCTTAATGCTCTTAATCGCATCGCTCCGACAGATGGGGAGTATTTTCATAAAGGTTCAAATGCAGCGGCACATCTTAAAAGTTCTCGTATGGGTAACTCTGTAACTGTTCCGGTAGAAAATGCAAAACTGCTTCTTGGCAAATGGCAGGGGATCTTTTTTGGGGAGTTTGACGGTCCTAGACAGGAGCGTGAAGTTTATGTTAAAGTGATCGCTGGATAGATGCACTTTAGTTCTCTTTTACGCCCCAAAAGCTTTGATGAGTTTGTAGGACAGCGTCATCTTGTAGCAGATGATGCACCACTAAGAAAGCTAGTTCAAAGAGATGCTTTGGGGCATAGCTTCTTCTATGGTCCAGCAGGGGTTGGCAAGACCTCTTTGGCTAGAGTGATCGCTAAAGAGATGGGGCGAGACTTTTATGAGTTTAATGCTACTTCACTCAAGATCGATGCACTTCGCAAGGTTTTTTCACAGTATCAAAATGCCCTCTTAAAGCCTCTTGTCTTTATCGATGAGGTACATCGCCTCTCAAAAAATCAGCAAGAGGTGCTTCTGCCGGTGATGGAGAGAGATGAAGCACTTATCATCGGTGCCTCTACCTCCAACCCATTTTACTCCCTTACCTCCGCCATACGCTCTCGAAGTATGCTTTTTGAGCTTACATCTTTGGAGGATAGAGATCTGGCATCTTTGCTTGATCGTGCCTTGAGTCTAGCAGAGTGTGCTATAGATGAGGATGCAAAGTACTACCTTGTTGCAAGTAGTGGTGGGGATGCTAGAGCGATGCTCAATCTTTTGGAGTTTGCTGATAAAGCGTCTGATGGCAAGATAACAAAAGAGCTACTTCGCTCCCTTCGCCCAAATGCACTTACAAGAGGTACTAGTGAAGCAGATGTCCACTACGATCTGATTTCTGCTTTTATCAAGTCTGTAAGAGGAAGTGATGTGGATGCGAGTATCTACTATCTTGCTCGAATGATAGAGGAGGGGGAGAGTGCAGACTTTATCGCTAGACGCCTTGTTATCCTTTCTAGTGAAGATATAGGTCTAGCCAATCCAAATGCACTGACTCTTGCTACTTCTGCACTTCAAGCAGTTAAAGAGATCGGCTTTCCTGAAGCACGTATCATTTTAAGTGAAGCAACCCTCTATCTTGCCACCTCTCCAAAATCAAACAGTGCTTATGAGGCTATAAACAGAGCACAAAAGGCGATAAAAGAGGGAGATATCCTAGAGATACCAAAAAATATCGTTCATGATAAAGAGGGCTATCTCTATCCTCATAACTTTGGTGGTTATGTCAAGCAGAAGTATCTGAGTCAAAAGCGGAACTTTGTTGCATTTAAAGAGATCGGATATGAGAAAAAGATCAAAGCTTGGTGGGAGGAGATACAGAAGTTATGAAAAACTCCCTAACTGGGAGTTTTAAAAAGGGGAGGGGTTAAGTGATTACTTAAGTGCTTCTTTAGCTTTTGCAACGACTGCACTAAATGCGGCAGCATCGTTCATAGCCATATCAGCAAGAATTTTTCTATCAAGCTCGATGCCAGCCTTTTTAAGACCGTTGATAAATCTTGAGTAGTTGATATCGTTGAGTCTACAAGCTGCGTTGATACGGATGATCCATAGCTTTCTAAACTCTCTTTTTTTCTGCTTTCTGTCACGGAAAGCATAGTACATACTACGTTCTAGCTGCTCTTTAGCTTTTCTAAAGTGCTTTCTTCTACCACTGTAGAAACCTTTTGCAAGTTTTAGTACTTTTTTATGTCTTCTGCGTCTTACGACACCTGTTTTTACTCTTGGCATTTCTTTCCTTTCCTTTACCTAGTTTGCTTTTTGCTAATAGGTGCCACTTCTTTGGTGGACTTGCCCACTTTTTGTGGAGGTTGTTGGATCTTTTTAGGTAAAACCTAGCAGATCATCTCTTTAACATTTTTTACATCAGCTTCATGAACATATTTTGGCTGATGCTGTTTTCTTCTTGTTTTGGCGTCTTGTTTTGTTAAGATGTGGCTTCTAAAAGCAGTTCCTCTTTTGATTTTACCGCTTTTTTTCACTTTAAATCTCTTAACAGCACCTTTTACAGATTTCATCTTTGGCATCGAGTGCTCCTGTTAGAAAATTCTACTAAGACTATTTGGAGTATTCCAGATAGACTTTGAGGGCGAAAGTATATCTAAAAATGAGTAAACTTAAGCTGAAATGTGTTATGCTACTACTATGAAGAGGATAGAGATTAAACGAATATATAGACATATACACTTTTTTTTACGCTCATTTATCGATAAAGAGCTGACTCTTTTTGCGGCAAGTTTGAGTTTTTATACAATCTTTACGATTATTCCTCTGCTGCTTATCGTTATGTCGCTTATAACGGCATTGCCGTCATTTAGCGATATCTATCTTAAGTTACAGGAGTATATCTTCTCCAATCTAATGCCGGTAAACTCTGAGCTTGTGATGCGTCAGATCAACGGCTTTTTGGAAAACTCCTCCAAACTAGGAGTGATAGGAACAGTCACTGTTATCATCGCTTCACTGCTTTTTTTTCAAAACTTTGAGTATATTGCTAACAAAATCTTTAAAGCAAAAAAACGCTCCTTATGGGATGGGATAACCACCTACTGGACACTGATCACACTTACCCCTATAGCTATGGGAACGAGTTTTTATGTAACGGCAAAGATAGCAGCGATGCTCGCACAAAATAAGTACACTTCCGGTATAGACCTGCTTCCTCTTATACCTTATCTGATCACCTGGGGGCTCTTTTTTGTTATCTTTCAAATCGCGGCAAATACAAAGATCAACCCCAAAGCTTCAGCTATTAGCTCTTTGATAACCTCAGTGGTTTTTAACCTTGCAAAAAACGGTTTTGTCTTCTATGTTGTTATGAATAAATCCTATACAACTATGTATGGTAGTTTTGCAGTACTTATCTTTTTATTTTTATGGATCTATGTTTCGTGGATTATCTTTATCTATGGGTTGAAGTTGTGTCATATCTTCAATGAAGTTTATAAAAAGAGAGGAGAAAGAGGATAGTTCCTCTTTTTTTTAGTCTACTTTGGCAAGAGCGATCTTGTTGCCTTTAAGCTCGATCACTTCAACCTCTATCTCATCTCCCTCTTGGACAACTTCTCGTACATCATTAACGCGATGAGGGGCAAGTTTAGAGATATGCACAAGTCCATCTGTACCATCAGGTAGCTCGACAAAAGCACCAAAATCGACGATGCGTTTGACTTTGCCTTTGTAACGATCACCTACATGATACTCTATCTTTGGAGTGCGTGTGGAGTTTTTAGCGATATTTTCTATATGCTTTTTGGCGGCTTGGATCTTCTCTTTGGATGTACCGGTTAGTTTGACTTTACCGCTTTTTTTGTCGATGTCGATGGCAACCTCGAACTTCTCGATGATCTCTCGTATCGTTTTTCCAGCCTGACCGATGATGTCACCTATAACAGATGGGTCGATATGGAAGTGGTGAGAGCTTGGAAGTACCCCTTCGTTGTGTTGTATCTTCTCTTCAGCTTCAAGCATGATATCGATGATGTGTGCTCGTCCCTCTTTAGCCTGATAGAGTGCCTCTTTGAGGATATCTAGGCTGATACCGCCTAGTTTGATATCCATCTGCATCGCGGTGATGCCCTCTTTGCTTCCGGCAACCTTGAAGTCCATATCACCGTCATGATCCTCTAGTCCCATGATATCTGAGAGGATGGCATACTTCTCACCCTCGGTTACAAGCCCCATCGCGATTCCGGCGATCGTATCGCTAGTCTCTATGTCGGCTGCACGAAGAGCAAGATAGCCTCCACACACTGTTGCCATAGAGCTGCTTCCATTTGACTCTAAGATCTCAGAAACAAGGCGGATACTTTGGTTATCAAGCTCGATGATAGGTTCAAGTGCTCTTTTTGCAAGGTTTCCATGTCCTAGTTCGCGGCGTTTGACACCAGTAATGGCACTTGCTTCACCGACACTAAAGCCTGGGAAGTTGTAGTGAACCATAAAGTTTTCGTTTTGTGTGCTATCATCGGTAAGGTTCTCATACATCTGTCCCTCTTTTGCTGTTCCAAGGGTAAGTACGACAAGTGCTTGAGTCTGTCCACGAGTAAAGAGGCAACTTGCATGTGCACTTGGAAGAAGATTTGTCTCGATGGAGATAGGGCGGATCTCTTTAAGTCCTCTTCCATCAGCTCTTTTGCTCTCATTGAGGATCTGGCTTCGCACCTGCTCTCGTTTGACAAATTCGATCGCCTCTTTGAGTTTCTCTTCGTCGGCATCAAGATGTTCTAAGATCTTTTTGCGAAGTGCTTTAAGAGCACTGCTTCGCTCACTTTTTGCCATTTGTGAAAGAGCATCTTTGATATCTTCAAGATGGTTGGTGCGAACAAAGTTGACAAGCTCCTCATCTAAACTGCTTAGATGTATCTTCATCTCTACTGTTGCTTTTTTATAAGGGGCAAAAGCCTCTTCATATTTGGCATTGTTTGCAAAGAGCTTTTGTTGTGCCTCAGAGAGGATCTCTATAAGCTCATCTTCACTTAGTGCATTGGATGTATGTGTCACTATAGGTTCGATCCCCATAGCCGGATCAAGGAGTGGATCTACTGTAGGCATATCTATGTAGTCCACTTTTTCTCCACCGATACTTCGCATCTCGATCATCAACAGATCTTCACGACTTCCAGAGAGATAGAGATCAAGTGTTGAGTTTTTTAGCTCAGAAAGAGTAGGGTTGTAGATGACCTCTCCATCAACTTTGGCTATACGAAGTGCAGTGATACTTTTGTTGATATCGACATCACTAACAAAGAGTGCTGCACTAGCGGCATTTAGAGCCAGGCGTTGTAAGTCAGCATCTTTATCGACGCTAAATACCATGATCGTTATTTGAGTAGGATGAGCAAAACCTTTTGGAAAGAGCGGACGCAAACTTCTATCGACGATGCGTGAAGTGAGTGTCTCAAAGTCGCTAGGTTTTGTTTCACGCTTGAAAAAACCTCCAGGGATCTTTCCGGCAGCATAGCTCTTTTCGATGTATTGGACAGTAAGAGGCAGGAAGTCTGCATCTTCGACTGTTTCATCATGCTCTACAACAACTGTAGCGAGTAAAACTGTATTGCCCTCTTTGAGCCATACGGCTCCATTTGCCTGTTTTGCTACCTGATTAAAGGCATACTCTTCTGTCTTTTTTTCGATCTCCAAAGTGACATTATAATTCATTTATCGTTCTTCTCCTAATATTTTTTCGATTCTCTCCTCTTTTATTGGGGGGAGATGGTGATAGTAAAGATCAGTTTGTACATAGTCATCTATATTGTATGCAAAAAAGATCTCATCTGCAAATGGTTCAAGGTTCTCTATAACAGTTGTGGGTAGGATAGGAGCCGCAACATAGACTGCTTTTGGCTGCATCGAGAGGATACTCTTTAAAGCAGTAGTAAACTTCATACCAGTTTCAGCACCTTCATCAAAGAGAAGTACCACTCTATCTTTTATATCTATAAAGTGGCGACCTTTGCGATATCTATAGATGTAGCTTAGTATTTTCTCTTCATGTTTGCGATGTGCCTCTCCATAGATATAGTCATACTGGATATCGAAAGAGTCTACAAGCTCATCGATTATAACGATATCTTCGCTCTCACTCACTCTTGCGATCTCACATTCACTGTTATTTGGAGCGAGAATGGACTCCGAAAAGAGATAATCTATCTCATTTCTTAGAGTCCCTTTGATAGTATTAGCGATCTCAAGACCACCTGAAGAAACAGCGATAAAAACCCAGTCTTCCTCTTTTATCTTTTGCATTGGCAAAATCTCTTTGAGTTTTGATGCTGCTTCTATGCGATCTTTGAGAATGTTTTTGTACTTTTGCATAGAGAAATTATATCCTAATTTCTCAAAGTTTTTGGTAGTCTTAATCCAAAGAAATCAGAAGCAGTTGGTTTCATAATAGGTTTTAAGACAATGGTGAAGTAGATATAGCGATCATATACTGAGGATGCTTTTTGATCTTTTGTTAAGATTGGACGGTTGTTTTCAGCATAGCGAAGACCAAAGTTCCAACACCTTTTTTGGTATAAAAAGCCAACTTCAGCACGCTTTTTAACTTTTAATTCAAGGTCATAATCATAAATCGCTTTATAGGAGTAGTGGTTATTGTAACGATACTGTATGCTTGAGGTTGCATAACTTGTTTTAGTACTAGAGGTAAAGTTTTTTTTGTAAAAGTGTGAGAGTGCTATATTTAAACCATATCCATTAAAGCTTATCTTATTAAACTGTTTAGAAAAGAGATGATAGGTAAAGTTATAGAGCGAATCATTATAGTAACTGATATGATCTGTTAGAGCTAGATTGAGTTCGCTTTCAAGCTCTCCAACTGATGAGTTTCCTTTACCTGGATCAGTAATGATATCACTTAGACGATGATAGAGGATCTCTTTACCTTTTGAGTTAAAAAGGTACTGATTAAAATCAACCATTAAAGCCTCTTGAACTCCAGAGAGTTTATAAAAGCTACACTCTTCACTGTTGTTTGGATCTTTGCAATCTATATCTTTATTCTCTTTATAAAAACCGCTGCTTTGTTCGCCACCTTTTTTGATATATGAGCTAGAGAATCCTATCGTATGGACAAAGTTGCTATATGGCTTTGTGAGTTGTGTTGAGAGAGAGAGTTGATCGTAGTTTCTTAGGTAGTAGCCATTTTGAAAATTTTTAGATGATATTGTAGGATCGTTTTGAAATTTACTATATTGAGCATAATTATAGGCATCAAGTGAGATATTAAGATACTCATTAAAGAGTGAAGTTTGAAGTTTAATAGGGATACTAAGATCAGTTTGTATAGCAGTTGTCCCCTCTTTTCTATAGAGATAGGTTGATTTAATATCAAAATTATAGAGTAGATGATCTTGTAGTAGAGTATCAAGATATCTGTGATATTGAAGTGAAGGGAGTTGTTGGATCGTGTTGGCATTACTTGCTTTGTTGAGATCAACATAGTATTTTAGATAGGTAGCTAGATAGTTTTTATCACTGTTAAAAAAGAGGTTTGCTCGTGATATCGTTTGTGAAGAGGTGATATTTTTTGAGCTATCATTTGTTGCGAGGTTGATATAGTCCACATCATTCATATTTGTTGTATCGATATAAAGAACACTTTGCGTGTCTGTATTAAAATCGAAAAAGGATTTGAAAACATTTGTATTTGTATAGTGAAAATCAACTCCATAATGTTTTTGATTTGCTAGATTGTTCTCTTGAAAGTAGGTATCTTTTTCTTTGAAGTAGCCAAAGTTTAATTTTCCTTTTGAGTATTTTGAATCTACAAATCGAAAGCTCCCATAGATACCTCGTCCTCTATTAGTACGTATCTGTGGTTTAAACTCCATATCCCACCAATTTTGTTCTGCTATATAGAATGGTTGCTCAAAGTAGATCCCTTCATTTGAGGAGTATCCAAAAGATGGAGTAAGCAGACCTGTTCTTCGTGTTGTATCAAGTGAGTAGCCAAAGTAGGGCGTATATAAAACAGGAATATCATAGATATACAAGACAGTATTATAGAGGTTGAGCCATTTTGTCTTTTTGTTATAGTCTGAAGAGCTAAACTCGATCTGCCATAGAGGATCTTTTGGATTACATCCGCTGATGACCCCTTTGGAGATGTTGATATAGCCTTTTTCATCACATCCTTTGTCACCATTTAGCCAGACTTTTGAACGCATATCAAGCATATAAAAGGGTTCAAAGATTCTTTTTTTATCTTTTAGATTTAGTTTAGCATAGTTACCTAGTATCTTATACTTCTCTTTTGAGGAGATTTTAACACCTCCAAAAAGCTCCAGGATCTCTCTGTTTTTGTTGTATTTCGCCTCTTTTGCTACAAGGATATACTCTCCATAGAGTACAACGATATCATCCTTTAGTGTAACGATACCATTTTGACTCTGCATACTCCCTGCAAAGATCTCTATCTTGTTTGGAGCAGCAAAGAGCAAGGAAACAAACAAAAAAAGAAGCGGTAGAGCTTTTTGCACACTTAACTCTCTACGACAAGGGTTTTAGCACTAAGGTCATGCCAAGTACGTCTGAGTGGATCCATCATCCCCCACACAAATCCAAGATAAAAGAGCATCTCAGAGAAGATACGAACGATAGCACGGTTGAGTGAGGCAAAAAAGGATGGTTTATTTAGCGTTGGTAGTTCAACGATGCGAATACGCATCATCATCTTTCCAAGTGTTGCACCATACATCATGACAAAAAAGGTTTGGTAGATGATTTTTAGAATGATATACTCAAGTGTAAACTGTTGCGAGAGTGCAATTAGCTCGAGAGTATTTGTAGCACTTCCAAAAGCATCCCATAGTGAGATCACAAGAAGCAAAGAGAGCAAAAACTCATCAAGAAAAAAGGCACTCCCTCTCTTTGTGATGGAAGCTAGTTGAAGCTCCTCACGATGCAAAAGCTGCTCTATCTCATCTTTTTGCATTAGATAGCCTGATACGCAATGTCTGTTCTAAACTGCTTACCGGCAAAGTGCACCTGTCCACAAAGCAAATAAGCACGATCTCTAGCCTCTTTGATACTCTCACCAAGACCTACACAGACAAGTACGCGTCCACCGGTTGCTAGGAGTTTTCCCTCCTCATCGCGTGATACACCGGCATAGGAGATGTGAGTATATTTTTTAAGCTCTTCGTGGTGGATCTCATCAACGATGATCTCAGCAGGAGTGGAGCTTTTGTATGGGTAATCCTTACTTGCCATAACAACTCCAACGCAGTACTGATTGCTAAAGGTTACTTCGATCTCACCAAGACGGTTGGTTGCGGCTTTGTAGAACATATCAGATACACTAGAGGTCATCAGTGGCATAAGGATCTCACACTCTGGATCTCCAAAGCGGACATTAAACTCCAAAGTAAGCGGTTCACCATCAACGATCATCAGTCCAATAAAGAGCACCCCCTCAAATGGTGCCCCCTCTTTTTTCATCCCATCAAGAGTAGGGCGGATGATGCGATCTTTTACCTTTTGGTAGATTTCGTCATTGACAAGTGGAGTTGGTGCATAAGCTCCCATACCACCTGTATTTGGTCCTTTGTCACCATCAAGAAGTCGTTTGTGGTCTTGTGCTGCTGGAAGGAGGATATAGTCCTCACCATCACAAATCGCAAACATCGAAAGCTCATACCCATCTAAAAACTCCTCAACGATTACGCGTTTACCGGCTTCGCCAAAGGCTTTACCGCTTAGCATCTCTCCAACGGTTTTTTTGGCTTCATCTTTGCTTTGGGCGATGATGACCCCCTTACCGGCACACAAACCATCGGCTTTGACAACGATAGGAGTCTTCTCCATAGAGTCTATAAATTTGTAAGCATCTTCGATAGAGTCTGTCTCAATGTAGCGTGCCGTTGGAATGTTGTACTTTTTAAGAAAGTTTTTCATATAAACTTTACTACCTTCTAGCTGTGCAGCTTCTTTGGATGGTCCAAAGATGGTTAAGCCTTCAGCTTTGAAGATATCGACAACTCCATCAACTAGTGGTGCTTCAGGACCGACAATCGTTAGATCGATCTCATTCTCTTTTGCCCACTTTGCAAGGTCACTATAGCTCATCTTTTCGATATTTGTAGCAAAGCTATCTGTCGCTCCATTTCCAGGCATATAAAAAAGCTCATGACCTGCATTTTCCTTGCTTATAGCCAGTCCTATACTGTATTCGCGTCCGCCGCTACCGATGATTAATATTTTCATGATGAAATCTGCTCCAGATGTTGTAAAAATAGTGAAGAAATTATATCGAAGATATATTGAAAAAAGGATAAGAGAAGCCCAGATGGCCGCCATGCTAAGGACTTTGGTTCTCAAAGTCGAAAAATATGCAGATCGAGAGTGGTTTTAGGCGGCAGCCTCATCGCTTTGTTGCCAAAGCTCAAGCGAGGTCACCGACACACCACCACTCTACGGCATCCGCAATATGAAAATGTAGAACCCTCATATTGCAGTGATGCGTACCATCCAGGCGAAGATCAAGCTTGATCTCTATCTGAATTATAGAGAAGCTAACTTGAATATAGGATTAAAGTGTAAGCTTTTTTGCTATTTGGATGCAACTTTCTACTGTTGTGTTGGGAGAGAGGATGTAGTCTATATCTTTTGGTAACGCTTTTGCCGTTGTTTTGCCTATAACGATGATCTTTTGTGAAGAGAAGAGGGGATGGGTTTTGAGATAGCACTTTATGCTTGATGGAGAGGTGAAGATAAGGATGGCATCTCTTTTTACTTTTGCATCAAGGATCTCTTTTGAGCATTCACTTTTATAGAGTATCGCCTCTTTGATTGCATATCCATCTTCTCGTAACACATCGGCAAAGTCCGAAGCGACAACCTCTGCACGCAAATAGAGCCATTTGGTTGTTTTTGGATAGTTTTTTATCGCATCTACAAGTGTGTCACCATACCCTTTTCCCACCTCTAAAACCTCACCACCAAGCTCTTTATAGGCTTTGGCAGTTGCTTTAGAGATACAAAGTGCTTTTTTCTGTATAAACTCCTCTTTATCGTACTGTTCCAATGCTTTGACAGCCTGTTTGGAGGTTAAAATAAGGTAATCTGTTTGAGTGAAATCGATTTTTGGTTTAAAAAAAGCAACAGTTAAAGAGTTGATATGCATAGCCTCTGGATGCGAAGAGACAGAAAAAAGATAGATTGGCAGTTTCATAAAGTTTATCTTTCACATGTAAATCGTTGCAAGTTTGCTTTAGATTGGAATGTTTTGAAAATAAGGCATAGTCAAACTATGCCGTTTTTCAATCATTTCAAGATGAAGTAAAATTGTAACGATTTTTATTCCCACTCGATTGTTGCGGGTGGCTTGGAGCTGATATCATATACCACCCTATTGATACCATCAACCTCATTGATAATACGTCTGCTGATACGCTCTAACAGATCATGCGGTAAGTGAGCAAAGGTTGCCGTCATCCCATCGACTGCTTCAACGACACGGATAGCTACTGTGTTGTCATAGGTTCTGTTATCACCCATTACACCGACACTCTTGACATTCATAAGTACTGCAAATGCTTGCCAAGTTTTGGCGTAGTAGCCACTGGCTTTGAGCTCATCAAGCAAGATGACATCTGCTTCTCTGAGTAGATCAAGATCGGCTTGATTGACCTCACCCATGATGCGTATAGCAAGTCCAGGACCTGGGAATGGATGGCGATTTACCATAGACTCTGGCAGACCAAGTTCTAGCCCTATCTTTCGTACTTCATCTTTAAAGAGTTCACGAAGTGGTTCAATAAGTTCAAAATCCATCCAATCAGGAAGCCCACCAACATTGTGGTGAGATTTGATCACTTCACTAGGACCATTGACACTGATGCTTTCGATAACATCAGGATAGAGTGTTCCTTGAGCGAGGAACTTGATACCATCATGCTTTTTGGCTTCTTCTTCAAAAACTTCGATAAAGGTATGTCCGATGATCTTTCTCTTTTGCTCAGGATCGGTTACTCCTGCAAGGCGACTGAGAAACTTCTCTCTTGCATCGGCAACGATAAGAGGTACTTTGAGGTTGATTTTAAAGACTCGTTCAACCTCTTCTCGCTCCCCTTTTCGAAGCAGACCGTTATCGACAAAGACAGGTACGAGTTGATCACCGATTGCTTCATAGAGCATCGCAGCAACTACAGAGCTATCCACTCCACCACTTAGACCACAAAGCACCTTTGCATCACCCACTTTTTCACGGATAAGTTTGATCTGCTCTTTTAAGAAGTGCTCCATCTTCCACTTCTCTGTGACTCCGCAGATATTTCTTGCGAAGTTGCGAAGCATCAAATACCCCTCTTCGGAGTGGTTAACCTCTGGGTGAAACTGGAATGCGAAGACCTTTTTTTCCATATTTGCTATAGCTGCATAAGGGGAGTTGTCACTTACTGCGATCACCTCAAAACCCTCTGGAAGAGTCTCAACTCTATCACTATGGCTCATCCAGACGATGCGGTTATCTTCACAATCTTTAAAGATTGGGTTGTCTGGTTTGGTGATATGAAGTTCCGCTTTTCCATACTCATGATGATCACTTCTAACCACACTTCCGCCAAAATCAACGGCAATGCGTTGCATACCATAGCAGATACCAAGGATAGGCAGTCCCATATCATAGACTGCTTGATCTACCTCATAAGCATCTTTTGCATATACAGATGATGGTCCACCACTAAGGATGATCCCTTTTGGGTTTTTCTTTTTGATATCTTCAGCTTTTGTATAGTAGGGAAGGATCTCACAGTAGATCTCCTGCTCACGAAGTCTTCGAGCGATAAGTTGTGTATACTGTGATCCAAAGTCTAAAACGATAATGCTTACATTTGTCATATTCAGTTGCCTTTTGGAGAGAAAATAGTTATGAAATGATAACTAATTGTAGATTAAAAAAAGATATTGCAATCAGTCACCGCTACATAAGAGCAGTGACGAAAGTTTTTTTAGTAAAGCCCCATAATCTCAAACTGCACATACCAAATAGCTATAGAGAGGATGTACCCAGCAAGAATAGTCCATGCAAATTTCATATGACTACCAAATGTATAGATACCTCGAAGTCTTCCCATAACGCCAACTCCAGCAGCAGAACCAAAGCTGATAAGACTTCCTCCAATCCCCGCAGTCATTGTTACAAGCATCCACTGATCTATTCCCATATTTGGAGAGGATTTTAAAATGGCACTCATAACAGGAACATTGTCGATGATGGCAGAGATAAAGCCAACACCAACATTTGAGGCGGTAGCACCTATGAGATCGTAAAGATGATGTACATACTCAAGGTATCCTAAGAAGTGCAGTGCTCCAACTGCAGAGAGGATACCAAAGAAGAAAAGGAGTGTGTCATTTTCGACTTTTTGCATATTGACATAGATATTAAAGTGCTCTTTTCCACTCTTTTCAAGTGAAACAGAGAAGAGTTTAAGAAGTGCTAGACCAAACATCATACCCCACATTGCCGGGAAATGGAAGAACTGATGTCCTAAAACTGCAATCACGATGGTAGTGATACCAAGATAAACAACACCCATACCACCATCTTTGAGTACAGGTTTTTTCTCTGTAGCTGCATCAAAGTGTGGTTCTCCTTTTGGAACGCTTAGGCTAAGAAGAAATGCTGTTAAAACCCAGCCAAGAACAGATGCAGGGAAGAGGTAGAGAAAGTCCACAAACTCTCCCTTTCCAGCCGTCCATGCCATAAGTGTTGTGATATCACCAAATGGAGACCATGCACCACCCGCATTAGCAGCAACAACGATGTTGATAGCACCAGGTACTAAGAAGTTGATCTTCTCTTTATCGATTGTAAAAAGTACGGTCGAGAGGATCAGTGCTGTTGTCAGGTTGTCTGCAACAGGAGAGATGAAAAAGGCAAGAAGCCCTGTAAACCAAAAGAGCTTTTTATAGCTATATCCTTTGGAGACAAGTTTATACTTCATAAGATCAAAAACCCCTCGCTCTATAAGTGTCTCAATATAAGTCATAGCGACAAATAAGAAGAAGAAGATCTCTGCTATCTCAAGGATAAGAGACTCAAGCTCATGATGTATTGGCATAGGATCAAGTCCATTGATCGCATAGTAGATACCAATAAGCATAAACATAGAAGTCCCCGCAAATAAAGCAGGTTTTGCCTTGTTGATCTCGTATTGTTCCTCTGTTGCGATAAAGTAGTAAGCTACTACAAATATCGCAAGACTCAGCCATCCAACCCATGTGGTTGATAGATTTATCATTTCTGCTGCTTCATGCATACTTAACTCTCCTTGATATAGTGCACCCCTATAGAGTGCTCTCTTTTTAGTGCTGCTTTGATGATCTCTCTAGCAGTAAGTAAACGAAATTTTAATAGTCTACCAATTTTTTCATTTAAAAGAGCATTGATCTCCTCTAATGCCTCATTTAACCCCTCTTTTGTCCGAATAACTCCCACTTTTTCCCACATGATTTTTCGTAGAAGATTCTTTTTTGCTTTGTCATCTTTAAAGCTCATACTATCCTCTGTTATGCCAAAGTGGCGTATAGCTACCTCTGTGGTATCTTCTAAGATAGTTTCAACAGCTCTTTTTGAGAAGACCATCGCCTCTAGTAGGGAGTTTGATGCCAAACGGTTAGCTCCATGAACTCGCGTAGATGCCACCTCTCCAACGGCATAGAGTCCTGCTACATTGGGGATGGCACCATTTAGATCAGTTTTGATACCACCTATGGCATAGTGAAATGCCGGAGAGATAGGTACTCTTTGTGTAGGGACACCATATCCAATAGCGTGGAACTTTTTGTAGATATTTGGAAATCGATGCATAAAGTAGAGCTCATCGAAGTTAGACATATTGAGATAGACCTTTGTGCCTGTTTTGGCAACATAGTCAAAGATACTTTTACTTACGATATCACGCGAAGCAAGTTCACTTCGCTTATCATAGTCAAACAAGAAGCGTCGCCCCTGCTCATCCTCTATCGTTGCCCCCTCACCGCGAAGTGCTTCAGTTAGAAGCATCTTTTGGGCTAGAGTAGAGTTGACAAAAACAGTTGGGTGAAACTGCATCATCTCCATGTTTTCTAGTTCGATTCCCTTTTGAACGCAAAGTCCCTGCATATCAGCACTAATAGTAGGAGCATTTGTATGGTACTCATAAAGACTTCCTACTCCACCAGAAGCAAGGATCACATTTTTAGCATAGATGTTGCGTAGTTTGCGATGCTCTAGGACTGTAACGCCATAACATCTGCCATCTTCGATCAAGAGATCGACAACTCTAGTGTTGCCAAGCATTGGATGAGGGTTTCTTTGTAGCAAAAAGTGGTGGATATAGCGTCCTGTTGCATCACCACCAGCGTGGAGGATACGCTTTGTAGAGTGTGCTGCCTCTTTGGTATAGAGAAGATTGCCACGCTCATCTTTATCAAACTCAAACCCCATTTGTATAAGCTCATCGATCACTTTGCGAGAGTTTTTGCTTAGAACCTCCACTGCCTCTTTATCACAAAGTCCAGCACCAGCACTGAGTGTGTCTTTGATATGCAGTGGGATGTCATTCTCATCTTTAGCCAAAGCTACACCACCTTGAGCATAAAAACTGTTACACTTAAAGGCTTCGCGTTTGTTTATGATAAGGGTTTTTGTCTCTTTTGGGATATGAGCAGCAGCATATAACCCTGCTAAACCACTTCCTACTATAATAATGTCATAGGTCATTGTTTACTCTTTGTTTGGTGGATGATAACTGTTACATTTTCATCGATATTCTCTTGATAATATGGAGACTTCTTATAGCCACAACCGCTGAAAATAAATAAAATAGTAGCTATAATAAAAGCATGAAAAAGGCGCATGATATTCTCTCTTCTTTACAGGATCAACCTCAGTTTCAAAAGTTGCACAGTCTCAAGTGCATCCAAAAGGTTGTCTCTTTGTTTTTACCTACTGTGCAGCGTTTTATCGAGTTTGGATATATCAAAAACGATACACTCTTTGTCGTTTTAAGTCACAATGCAGGTAAACAAGAGCTTGATAATAATATAAAAATGATTAAAGATCTGTTAAAGAGTATCAAGATAGCAGAGTGTGAAGGGGTGCGATTTTCTACTATCAAAGCCTTTGTTACCAATCGTCCACGAAGAAAAAGGGAGCCAAAAAGGGTGAGCGTTCCCTTTTATAAGGAGCGATCAAGCGGAGAGTTTGATATAGAAGTGATCAAAGATGAGGAGTTGCGTAAAATTGCCAAAGAGATACAGGAGATAATCAAGCATAATGAGCAAAGAGCTACTTGAGCAAAAGATCAAAAACCTTCCAAAACAGCCAGGAGTCTATCAATATTTTGATCAGAAGGGAAGACTCCTTTATGTAGGCAAGGCTAAAAATCTCTCAAATCGTGTAAAGAGCTACTGGAACTTTGCCCCTCTTCGTCCAAGCAGTAACCTCTCGCTTCGTATAAAAAAGATGATCAGCGAAGCGACTGATCTTGAGTATATCGTTGTAAAAAGCGAACATGATGCCCTTCTTTTAGAAAATTCGCTGATAAAACAGCTCAATCCAAAGTACAACATCCTCCTTCGTGATGATAAAACCTACCCATATATCTATATCGACCTTTCACCAAGCTATCCTCGCTTTGATATCACACGAAAGATCATCGACTCCAAAGATATCAAGTATTTTGGTCCCTACTCAGTTGGTGCAAGGGATATACTTGATTCAATTTATGAGCTTTGTAAACTGGTGCAGAAAAAATCCTGCCTCAAAGGTGGCAAGGCGTGTCTTTTTTATCAGATCAAGCGATGTCTTGCTCCTTGTGAGTTTGATATATCTAGGGAGCTTTATGACAAAGAGATAGAAAAAGCACAAAACTTTATCAAAGATAAAAGAGCACTTATTAAAAAGCTCAAAGAGAGGATGGCATTTTATGCCGAGGAGTTGCGATTTGAGGAGGCGGGAGAGCTTAGAGATCGCATCGAACGCATAGAGAGAAGCTCTATCCAAAGTGATATCGATCTAGCAAGTAGCGAAAATTATGACATCTTTGTTGTAGAGCATGATGAGGTGCGATCAGTTGTAGTGCGTCTTTTTATGCGTGAGGGAAAGATCATATCAAGCAGTTATGATAGTGTCATGATAAAAGAGAACTTTGATAAATATGAACTTCTCTCTCGCTCTATTCTTAACTTTTATGCCTATACAAGACCCCCTGTTGTTGCTCCTATCCTCTTAAATCTTCAGCTAGAAGATGCTGAGTTGATCGAGGAGTATCTAACAAAAGAGTTTGGCAAAAAGGTACATATAGCACTCCCAAAACGAGGAGTAAAAAGGCAACTTGTTGATCTAGCACTTCTTAATGCCAAAGAGATACTGCGTCAATCCAAAGAGAAGAGAAAAGATCAGATCCAAGAGGAGATAAAAGAGCTCTTTATGCTAGAGCATACCCCACAGCGTATTGAGTGTTTTGACAACTCTCATCTAGCAGGAAAGGCAACAGTTGGAGCGATGGTGGTATGGGAGGAGAATGCTTTTAAAAAGAGTGAATATCGCCACTACCATCTTGAGGCAAAAGATGAGTATGCACAAATGCGTGAAATGCTTTTGCGACGCGTTGAGAGTTTTGATAAAAATCCACCGCCAGATTTGTGGGTGATCGATGGGGGTGCTACACTTTTAAACCTTGCTACAGATATCATCCAAAGCAGTGGAGCAAATGTAGATATTATCGCTATAGCAAAAGAGAAGATCGATGCTAAAGCACATCGAGCTAAAGGAAAGGCAAAAGATATCATCCATACAAAAGAGGGAGAGTTAAGACTTGCTTCAAATGACAAAAGACTGCACTTTATCCAGCGACTTCGTGATGAAGCACACCGTTTTGCGATAACTTTTCATAAAAAGACGAAGCTTAAACTTGATAAAGAGAGCAATCTTTTAAATATCAAAGGTATCTCAGAAGCAAAAGTAAAAAGACTTTTAGACTATTTTGGAACTTTTGAGGCTATAAAAGTGGCATCTTTTGAGGAGATTAGTACCATTTTAAACAGTCAAGATGCAAAAATTATAAAAAAACTTTACAAATAAGAGGAGTTTATATATTTTTGTGATATATTATTGGTAGCAACTAAAATTTTCGTTGTCACTAGAACGAAAAAATATTTTCTATGAAGGTAAAGAGATGGAAAATGTAGCACCGGTAGATGAAGAGTACCATTTTGATGATGAAGGTGTTTTGGTCAGTCAAACAGATAAGGAGGGGAAGTTTACTTATGTCAATAAACGTTTCCGTGATGTATCTGGATATAGTTATGATGAGTTAGTTGGTAACTCTTATAGTATCATTCGCCATCCGGATATGCCTGATGCAGCTTTTGCGAAGATGTGGGAGACTATAGAGAGTGGTCAGGTATTTAATGGTATCATTAAAAATCTTCGTAAAGATGGTCGCTACTATTGGGTAAATTTAGAGATTCTTCCTATAAAAGATGAAGATGGAGATATCACAGGGTATATATCTGTAGCTCGACCAGCATCAAGAAAGGATATAGAGGAGAATGAGAAGATATATAAGAAGATGCTTGAGAGTGAAAGAGAGGGTGCTTTATGATTATCTATAACCATAAAAAAGAGTTTGTAGGGATTGAGAAAAAGGATCTACAAGCACTTAAGTTAGAGAGTTTGGCTGAGCTTCAAAATGAGGTATTTGATTTTGCGGATCTGTTTGTAAAGACTCCTGGATATATCCATAACTTTAAACATGTACATTGGCTTGATTTTATCGCAAGTGCTGATGCAATAGATGAAAATCGTGTCATTATAAGTGTGAAAGGAAGAAATTTTAAAGCAGTTCTTGATGTACATTCGATTTATTTGGTTGATGAACCACAAAAAGAGGGGTATGGTATCGTTCTTAATGCCCTTCGTGAGCTGACAAAAGAGGAAAGTGAGCGTATCTCTGGAGATTTGGCACAGCGAACTGTTCAAAAACCTTCTGAAGTTAAAGAGAATTTAAGTGTTAGTGAAGATAAAGAGCCAGAACTAGAGCCAGAACCAGAAACTCCTAGTCAAGAAGAAGAGATTATTGATGATATTTATGCGACAAATGAAAATGAAGATGAGCCACTAACACTTGAGTTTGATGATGATGAAGAAGAGGTACCATTAGCAAGTACTGAAGTGGTACCAGAGGAGCCTTTAAAGATAGATATACCTGATGAGGATGTTCAAGAGGAGCCAGTTGATCTTTTTGAAGATGAAGAGGATGACAAATTTAGAGATTATAGATTTGATCCAGAGTTTGCAGCAAAAGAGTTGGGGCTTCCACTTGATCTTGTTGAGGAGTTTATCCAAGACTTTATCGCTCAAGCAGAGGAGTTTAAGCCTCAACTTTATAAAGCACTCGAAGAGGGACAGATAGATAATCTTCGTATGCTTTCTCACAAGCTAAAAGGAGTTGCTGCAAATCTTCGTATCGAGGATGCTTATGATGCTTTAGTTACTATCAATACATCAGATGATATGACTTTAGTAAAACGAAAGCTTGATCGTTTCTATAAAGTTATCTTAAAGAAGATTGCTGGAGAGGAGGTAGAGGTTCAAACTAAACCTCAAAACCCACCAAAAGAGGAGCAGCAAGAGGAGAGTATCTCAATAGATCTTGAGCAAGATAGTATAGAAGCTCCAATAAAGGAGGAGAGTACACAAATCTCATCTCCTTTAGAGTCTCAAGAGGAGAAGATAGAGTTAAGTCTAGATGATGAAGATGTTTTTCTATCCTCACAGAAGGAAGAAAAAGATGAGAAAGAGGAGGAGCTAAAGCTTGATGAAGTCGCTTTAGATGATGAGATAAAACTAGAGCTTGAAGAGGATAAGAAAGAGGAGCCACTGACTCTTGAGATTTCGCAAGATGAGAAAGAGGAGGAGATGCCACTGACTCTTGATATAGAAGAGGATAAACAAGAGGAGGAGATCTCTATCGATCTTGAAGAGAAGAAGAGTGAATCACAAGAGGAGGCACCTCTTGAGATTTCGCTTGACGATGAGACAGAAGAGATAACAGATCCAACACTAAATAGTGATGAGATAGAGAGTATCACTATAAATATAGAGGAAATATCAAGCAAAATGGGAATAGCTCCAAACCTATATGAAGAGTTGTTCAGTGACTATATCAGTGATATGCAAGAAGGTATATCGCAGCTTGAAGAGCTCCTTATAAGTGGAAATAAAGAGGCTATTGATAAACTCGCTCTTCGACTAAAAGGTATGAGCGAAAATATGTATATCGATATTGTTGCAAAAGAGTTAGAAGAGTTTATCACAAGAGAAGATAGCCAAAGAGTTGAGCTTTTAAATAGAGTTAAAAGACAAATAGATTCCATTAAGAGGGTGTAAAAGATGAAACTAGGACTAAAAAATAGGCTTCGAATTATCAGTTTGGTGCCTCTTGTCATTCTTTTTAGCGTTGCAAGTTACTTTGTGTATAGCTCTTATCAAAACTATGTAAGTGCTGAGAGACTAAAAGAGAAACTTATAGAAAACAAGTATCTTAATGAGTTGCTAACAAATATCGCAAGAGAGCGTGGTATGAGTGCGATGTACTTAGGAAAGCCATCAAATGTTATTCACCTCTCTCTTGCAAAACAGCGAAAAATAGCTGATACATCAATATCTAAATACTTCTTTTATCTAAAAGAGCAGAAGCAGAGTGTTGTAAAAGAGAGCTTTGTTCGGAAGTTAAAGAGCTCTATTGCTCAGATTAAGAAGATTCGTCCTTTGGTAGATAAAAGAGCGATCGAATTTGGAAAAATGTTTGATACCTATTCACAAACACAAAAAGTTATAATTAGTGAGATACAAAAACTGGGAATGGGCAATGCTGACCCAATTATCTCTAAACTTTTTAGTGTCTATACAACTTTTGTTAAGGCAAAAGAGTATAGTGGTATTGAGCGTGGTTATATTGCTTATATCCTCTCTAAAAAGATGCCAATGGAAGAGGAGTCAATCAACCACCTTATCTCTATTATCGGTAAAGCAGACTCTATGAGTTATGCTGCATTAACTGATAAAGAGCTTAAGATGAAACTTGATGCGATCTTCAATACTGAGGATGCAAAAGAACTTTTTGATGATATCAATACAGAAAGAACAAATATCCTTGCCGTTGCAAGGGATGGGGACTATGATATCAGTGCTGGTATCTGGTTTGCGATGATATCAGAAAAGATCAAAATGATCACCCAAGCTGAAGAGATTCTAAGAAATATGATGGACCAAAGGGTTGTAAAGATTCAACAAGAGTCTATGACGATTCTTATTGTTTCTATTGTAACTTGGATCCTCTCCATCTTATTAGCGATTTTTGGTCAAGTTATCTCAAATCAAATAGCTAAAAACATTAAAAGTTTGCAAGATATCCTAGTAAAAGTTGCTGAAGATACAGGTATTAACTTTAATGTTGATTTGGATACTGCAGAGGGAACACAACAGGCATATAAACTTCTTGAGCGAATTATCGAACAGACTAAAAAGGATAAAGAAGCAGCACTAGAAGCCAATGAAGCAAAATCTATGTTCCTTGCAAATATGTCTCATGAGATCCGTACACCACTCAATGGTATTGTTGGATTTACAGAGCTTCTTCGAGATACAGAACTTAATGAGGAGCAACTAGAGTTTATTGAGATTATTGAAAAATCTTCAGAAAATCTTCTAGAGATTATTAACAACATTCTTGACCTCTCTAAAATTGAGAGCAATAAACTTGAGATTGAAGAGATCGTCTTTAACCCAATCGAAGAGTTTGAGAGTGCAGTTGAGGTTTATGCAGTACGTGCAAGTGAAAAAAATATCGATCTTGGCTGCTTCATCGACCCACGTTTAGAGGTACCGCTTAAAGGGGATCCAACCAAACTCAAAGAGGTTATCATTAACCTTCTCTCTAATGCCGTTAAATTTACAAGTAGTGGTGGTTCTATCAATGTTGATATCCGAGAGTTAGAGTCTGCACAAGAGGGCTTTAGGCGTGTAAGATTTGAGGTTGCAGATAGTGGTATAGGGGTTACAAGAGAGCAAAAAGAGCGAATCTTTGAGGCATTTTCTCAAGCAGATACTTCGATCACTAGAAAATATGGTGGTACAGGTCTAGGTCTGACTATCTCTAGTCGTTTTATCGAACTAATGGGCGGTCAACTAGATCTTGAGTCTGAACCAGGAGAGGGAACAACCTTCTTCTTTACGATTGATTTTGAGGAGGTTGAATCTAACATAGAGACAAGTCAAAACAGATTTAACTATCTCAATGCTCTTATCCTTGAAAATCCGCACAAAAGAAAAAAACAGGATGAGTACCTAAGAGAGTATCTTGACTACTATGGAGTTGAATATATCGTTTCAGATGATCCAAAAAGGCTTATAGAGTTAACTACAGCGAAAAAATACAACTTGATGTATATCGACTTTGATTATGTAGATAGTGAAGAGCTTGTAGAGTGTTCTAAGCTCTCTCCTTCTTTGGTATTGTTAACCAAATCTTTCAATATGAAGAAAATAGAGTCGCTCAATATAAACCCATATAAAACACTCTATGAGCCTCTAATAGCATCTAAAGTTAAAAAGTCATTAGAGGATTATCAAGAAAAAGAGCAAGATACTCAAACACAAGAGTACAAAAATGTAGAGCAAAAACCAAAAGAGGTTAAAAGCTTTAAAGAGGGTGAATCAAAATTTGATGCGAAAGTTCTTGTCGCAGAGGATAATATCATCAATCAAAAATTGATCAAAAGAACACTTGAAGATCTTGGGATGAAGGTAAGTTTAGCAAGTAACGGGCTTGAGGCATTCCAAAAAAGAAAAGATGGTGATTTTGATCTTATCTTTATGGATATTCAGATGCCATTTTTAGATGGAGTTGAAGCTACAAAAGAGATCCTTGCTTGGGAAAAAGAGTTCAATCAAAAGCATGTTCCTATCGTTGCACTTACTGCAAATGCACTCAAAGGAGATAGAGAGCGTTTCTTGAGTGCTGGTTTAGACGAATATACAACAAAACCACTTGTAAGAGACGAGATAGTAGCAATACTCAATCGTTTTTTAGCTGATCATATCATCTATCTTAATGAGCAAGAGGAGAACTCTTCAAAAGATCAAGAGACTTCCAAAATCGATGAAGAGAGTCAAGAAGAGAAAGCGTCATCTCTCTCTGCTAACGAAAGTGTAGAGCCTGAGATCCTCAAAGAGGAAAAATCTACTGAAGAGGATAGAGATAAATATATCGATGAAGAGGAGGTAGAGATAGAGGAGCTCTCTTTATCTTTACCAGATGAGATAGAAGAGGAGGAACCTTTAGTCCTAGAGGAGCCACTCTTTGAAGAGGAGGATGAAAGTAGTAAAGAGGATCAAAAAATAGACGATATACTGATCTTGAAAAAGAGTCCTCTAGAGACAAATCTTTTTTGTCAAGTAGTAGAGGGGATAGGATATGAGTGTAAAAAGGCACAGAGCCTGAGCGAATTGATAGATGATATACAAGAGGTCAGCTATAAAGTGATAATGGTTGATGCTGAGATCGAGGGTCTTGATATAGGTAAGATAAAAGAGATTGCTCCTTCATCGAAGATTGTACTTATCAAAGACTCTCTAACTAAACTTGACGAATCTATCAAACAAGAGGTTGATGAGATAATCAATAACCTTGCAAATAAAGATCTTTTAAGATTGTTACTAGAAAAATTTATAAAGGATGATAAATGACAAGAGATGACCTTGTAGTACTTGCAGTTGATGATGATATGATCAACTTAAAGCTACTCAAATCGATGCTGCTTAAAACAGGGAAGGTAAAAGAAGTAATAGAGGCAAAAAATGGGAGTGATGCTATAGGTGTACTAAAGAGTAGAGATGATATAGATCTGATACTTCTAGATATCATTATGCCAATTATGAATGGTATAGAGGTCTTGAAGGTTGTACGTGCTGATGATACCCTAAGACAACTCCCAATCATCGTACTAACAACTGATGAGACGAAAAAGGCTGAAGCTCTTGATCATGGAGCAAATGGCTTTTTAACAAAACCTATACGACAAGATGAGCTGGTAAAACAGATCTCACATATGATTGTATAAAATAAAGAGAGGCTCTTTTATACAAGAGCCTCTTTTAGTACCTCTTCTATACGCGTTACTGGTATAATAGTAAGCTTTTCTTTAACTTCATCAGGTATCTCATCAAGATCTCGCTCATAGTTTTTTTGTGGTATAAGTGCTTTTTTTATTCCTGCTTTATAGGCAGCTATGAGTTTCTCTTTGAGACCACCTATAGGTAAGACATCTCCTCTTAGACTTACTTCCCCAGTCATAGCAACATCTCCACGAACCTTTTTAGAACTTAGTATCGAGGCTATAGCAGTAACCATCGCTATACCAGCACTTGGTCCATCTTTTGGAGTTGCTCCATCAGGAACATGCAAATGCAAATCATATCGTTTATACACTTCACTAGGATCTACTTTTATCTTCTCCTCTAACTCTTTGGCACTTTTTGGGATCTCTTTTTGTGCTATGGAGAGTTTGCGTTCATCGATAAGTGTTTTAGTTACACTAAATGCGATACGAGCAGACTCCTTCATCACCTCTCCTATACTTCCAGTTAGTTGCAAAGAGCCTTTACCCCTGATACGGATAGATTCGATCTTAAGGACATCTCCACCAACTGCCGTCCATGCTAGACCATTTACGATCCCAACAACTGCCTTTTTCTCTACTTTCTCTATCTCAAAGACTCTTTTTTCAAAGTATTTTTTAAGATTTTTAAGTGTGATGGAGATTCTTTTTTTTGTAGGATTTTCTAAGAGCTCTTTGGCTGCTTTTCTACACATTTGTGCTATCTTGCGTCGAAGATTTCTCACTCCTGCTTCGCGTGTGTAGCTATGGATCAGCTCTTTTAGGGCTGAGTCTGTGATGGAGATCTCACTCTTTTTAAGACCATGTTTTTTTAACTCTTGTGGGATGAGATAGCGTTTGGCTATCTGGAACTTCTCAGTTGGAGTGTAGGAGCTAACAAAGATAAACTCCATCCTATCACGCAAAGGGGAAGGGATACGCCCAACATCATTTGCCGTTGCTATGAAGATAACACTGCTTAGATCTATATCAAAGTTAAGATAGTAGTCACGAAAGGCACTGTTTTGTTCTGGATCGAGGATCTCAAGCATAGCTGAAGTTGGATCGCCTCTATGGGAGATACCAATCTTATCGATCTCATCAAGCACCATAACAGGATCCATCTCTTTGGCATCTATAAGTCCTTGAACGATACGCCCTGGCATCGCTCCAACATAGGTTCTTCTATGACCTCTTAGCTCATTGACATCCTCAAGTCCTCCTAGAGCGATACGCACAAGACTCCGCCCTAGAGCTTTAGAGATGGAGTTTGCAAGGGAAGTCTTTCCAACCCCTGGAGGTCCTGCAAAACAGAGTATAGCTCCATCTGTGTTTTTTCTTTTTTTACCGCGAAGCTCAAGCAACTCTTTAACAGCAAAGTACTCCATGATCCGCTCTTTTGGCTTTTTAAGTGAGTAGTGATCCTCATCGAGTTGCTTTTGAACATCGTTGATATCGAGTGATTTGGAGGAGAACTCCCCAAAAGGGATCTCAAGCACAAAGTCAAGATAGGTTTGTGTCATACTTGCATCACTAGAGTCTGGATGCATCCGTGCATACCGCTCTATCTGCTTTGAGATCTCCTTATAGGCATCTTCACTCATTTTATCCTTTTTGGCTTCAAGTTTTGCTCTATACTCCTCTATCTCATCCTCTCTGGCACTATCAACTCCTAACTCTTTTTGGATCTCTTTGAGCTGCTCTTTAAGGAAGTACTCTTTATTTACCTGTTCTATCTTTGAGTGGACTTTGGAACGGATCTCCTTTTGGAGTTTGTTTGCTTCGATCTCTTCTATAAGTATATCTATGAGCAAAAAGAAGCGATTTTCTGTATTTTCCTCTATAAAAAGCTTGTAGGCTTGTTCCTTTTTGAGTTTGATCGTAGAGCTGATAAGATCGATGATACGGTTGTAGTCATGGTTCTCTTCTATCGTTCTTAAAAGATCAGGTGGGAAGTAGTTGGTGATCTGAGAGAGTGTACGCACCTTCTCTCTAACGATTGCTAGGATCGCTTCTGCTTTGAGATCATCTAAAGGAGTTGGAACGATCGTATCGACATGTGCTATAAGCGGATCAGTTGAGACATGAGATAGGATCTTCGCACGAGCCAATCCTTGAAAGAGTACCTTGACTCTACCATCAGGAAGAGAGACTTTACGCATGATATTTCCAACGACACCTGCATTGTAGATCGCATCGAAGGTTCGCTCCCCTTCATGACCTGGCTTTGTTGGAGTAACCATCACTAGTGTATTGTCATGCATCGCTTCAGTTACCGCTTTGATATTTGCCTCATCAGATAAAAATATAGGAGAGATCATAAACGGATATAAAAATATATCATCCTCAGCAATCACTGGGATATCTGCTGGAAGTTCTGCATAGTTACTTAGTTTCATCATATACCTCTTTTGTTATATTGATATCTTGTATAGAGTTTCTAGAGACGACACTTTGGGTATCTGGGATCAAGAAGGCATACCAGCTACTTGTACCATCCCCCTCAAACCATTCGCGATACCATGGGGTTTGGGCTCTTTTGACTCTACTCCAGTCTATCCATTTTTCTGGAATTTTACTTTGATAAAATTTTGCTGCTTTTGGCTTATCTATCCTCTTGTACAATGAAGCGATAGCCTCATCTAAAACTGCCTTTGAGAGTAAAAGACGCGTCAATATCGTATCGACAACATAGTAGTGTATGGAGTTTGGATAGTGCCGTTTAAAGGATCTAGCCTCTGCTATAGCTTCGTCGATAAGGGCTTGATCTCTTCGTGGATTTGGAAGTGAGAGATACTTTGCTTTGATCTTTAAAAACTCCGCCTCCTCTTTATTACTTGCATCATCTGCAAAGCGTCTGACATACTCATCAAGGTAGTGATCAGCTAGAAGATACTCCTCGTTATACATATGTGCTAAAGCCATGATAAAAGTAGCCTCTGGCAAAAGAGGTGATCCTATATGCTCACTTTGGAGTGAACTGTAGTAGTTGTCGGCTCTATCAAGATCATTTTTTGAGATAGATTCGATCATCTTTGAGTACCAGTATATCGCTGGTTTGTTATACTCATCTATATCTTTGGAACAACCACTTATGATAAGTAAAAAGAGTGCACTTAAAAAGAGTTTGATTATCTGTTTTGGCATTGTATTCCTTGCCGTATGAAAAAATTGAGAGATATTTTATCTAAAAGATGTTAATTGAATCCTCTGAAAAACCTATTTCACTAGCAAATTTTCTAATGAGTCGATTTTTTACAGAAGTTTGCACTCTCAAGTTATCCCAAAATTACTGTTTTCAAGGGTATAAGCAAAAATCTTTCCTATTTTGAACAGATCTATTTGTCTTTTTTCTTGGAGTATTACAAATCAAAGAATTTTGAAGAGCTACCCGTAGGTAACTTGAAAAATTATCTGCTTACAGATTGCCTTTTATCGTCCTCTCCCAAAGGGGTGCTATACTCTCACCCATACTCTTCGTTAGATTTTCTTGAATTAGCTACGGCTAGTACGGCGAAAATCTGCCTTGATTATGAACGAAATTATAGCATCAAATATTTAGATATTTTGTTGGTGGAGTAATAATCTTTTATAAACTCATTTATTTATAGATAATACTTTATTAATATATGTTTATATTGTTTTTTTGTAACAATAAAGTTAAATGTAGTGAAAAAAGTGAAATATTAAGATGTTTATAAGGATAATACTATGTATAATTACAGTAGAGGGTTAGTATTTTTACACTACAAATAATATAGATTGCTCATTTAGAAGAGAATAATGAGATAAAGAGAAAAGGAAAAAAGATGAGGATTTTGTTAACTCTTTTAGCAGTGGGAATGGTTGCTGTATCTGCTGAAGCAGAAATAGTAGAAGATGCCAATGATTTGTGCTATGAAGATGTTGTATCAAGTGGTATGATGTGTTTTGATATGGGAACTTGTTCAGGGGGGATGGGATGTAAAAATACTTATCCTCTACGAAATGTAGGAGATGATGAATTAGAGAATGTTGTTGTTATTTATAAAGAAGATGGGCTTGGTGGCTCTTTTGGAAATAGTTGTGGAGTTGAACCATCAGGGAGTTGTCAAACTGTTCATAATGTAGATATGGGACCTGCAGGGATATTTGGGCAGACAACAGAATTTGATTTAGATAATCCTATACCAGTAAATAATAATGATAGTAGTGTTTGGACAAAAAATTTTATAAGTGGAGTCTGTTTTGATTCAGAAAATCTCTATGCTACATATGTGAAAAACGGTGTAACCCACAGAGGAAAAATACACTCTTGTGATGATATGCCTCCACCACCACCAGAAGATGAAACAGTACCAGATGATGAAGTAAATGCAACAGAATCAACTTGTGGTGTTTTTGAAGATATGTTCCAAACTCGAGAAGCGTGTTCAGGGGGTAGTGGAGGATTTATTGATATTGAAAATGCAGGGCAGACTTTGGATGGATCAAATAATATAATTTTACATAATTTAGACAATCAAGTAGCTACTTGCTCCTTTGAGGCAGCCAACTGGGTTGAAGATCAATATGAAACATGTGGAGAGCATGGTGATTGTCTTGCAACAGGAACAAATGCAGCTTCTCTTGATATTGACTATAACAATCCTCCGGCAATAGCAGATTTGGATAAAAAGGTTACTTCTTCATCAACAGATGTAAAGATTGAGGGAGATACAACATTAGATGGGTATGAATATGATGAGATAAAACCAAAAAATAATGGGATTGTAGATTATACAGTTGACTTTGAAATTACTAACTCTTTAAAAATAAATACAATAAGTACTACAAAAGGCAATACATATAATTTTTCTAGTGGATCTCTTTATGAACTTCAAATTGGAGAGTTTAAAGTAAAATCTAACGGCTCTGGAACTACAGTAACGACAGATAATAATGCAAAAAATATAAAAATTTATCGGTTCGAACAAAAAGCAGATGCAACTGTAGATCTAGAAGCGAAACAAACGATCAAAATGGATAAATTTTATGTTGGTAGAGGATCAACAGTAACACTTAAAGCTCCATATATTAATATCAATCATTTTGAACCTACAAATGATGGAAAAGGTGATACTGTTATAGATATCTATGCTGACTATATCGATATGGATTACATTGAACTCTCTCAAGATGCAACTGTTCGTATTCATCCATATACTGCAGGAAAAAGAATTTTATTTAGAAATAATAACCTTACGGAATCATCTAGCAGTACAATACTACTAAGTACTGGAAAATACTATGTTAATGATGATTGGGTACTTCCAAGTACAAGTGATGTGTCTGCTATACGTGCTATAGATAAAGATCAGGATATAGATTTTATCCTAAATCATGGGCTAGAAGTTGGAAACAACCCTGGTATCAATGCAATGGGTAATAATGGTAATTTTGGAGATCTTGAGCCATCCAAATTCAGATTATTTATAAATGGTAGTTTAAAAACAGGAGGTGGAGGAACAACTCTTAATGCTACAATTTATGTAGAAGATAATGTAAAATTCGGTAATCCTACATATGTAAAAGGTGCAATTAATGCTAATCATAAAATGGAAATAGGACAAGGTCAGTTCCTTTATGATCAAAATCTTAGTGAAAATGGATGGGGAAGCTGTGGAGGAGGCGGAAGTCTAATTTATGTAACTGGACCTTTTGATGCTTGGGATACCTTTAGAGATGATGACTCAACTCCTCCATCTGATAGGAACATCTCAACAAAAATTGTCAACCAACCATTTAAACTCTCTTTAGCTAGTTTAAATAAAGATAATGATGCCTATGAAACAAAACCAGGGGTTGGTAGCTCTATAGATGTAGCAATATATAAAAATGGAACTACTGAGCAAGTTAGTACAAACTCTATAACATTTGATGCTAACTCAACTGCTCATATTTCTGAGAGTGATTCTTTAACAGTTGCTAAAGCAGTTTCTGATGCGGTTGTTGGTTTTAAATTGTGTGCTACATATCAACTTGATCCTGTAAGTGGAGAAAAAGAGTACTATCTTCATCCTCAAGAAGATTGTAGTTACAGTAGTCAACTGCATGAATGTAATGCGACGACATCTGGGGTTCCAACATGGCATATATGTTATGCATCTGATAATTTTGCAGTTCGTCCATATGCTTTTGTAGCATTCGGTAAAAATCAATACAAAAGAGCAGGTGAGGCTTTTGATATAATTATTAAAGCAGTGGATGAAAATGAGTATGATAAAGTTGGAAATAGTGATCATAGTGGAGAAAAATCTGATAGTGTGAATAGTGTTTCTGCTTTTGATGAAAGCCTTGATACTATTAATATAGTATCTAACTTCTATCAGCCAACATCAGATGAAATAGATCAGATGAAAGATGATACAGGGAAAGATGATGTGGCTACATGTCCTGAAGCTGGAGTTTTCACATTTGAAAACTCATCTGATAGTTTTACAGATGGTGAGGTAAATGCTACTTTAAAATTTAGTGAAACAGGGATACTTGATATCAATATAAGTGAAAAATCAGGGAGTGAATGGGCAAAAGTAGATGAAGATGATACACCTGATGATCAAAGATATATTAAATTTTCATCTGTAACTTATGATGAAAACAATATAAGTGCATCTACTTTACAACTTTATATACCTTATGAATTTAATACAACAGCAGAGTATAATACAACTGCAAATAATGGTAGTTGGCTCTACATGTGTGATATAAATAAATCAAATAGTACTTTTAAAACTCCTTCGATGGCAACTTTTGTAAAATATACAATAACTGCTTACAATAAAGATGGGGATGTTGTTAAAAACTTCACAAAAACATGTTTTCCAGATACGCATTCAACTGCTCCAAAAGTAAATGGATTAAAGTTAAATACAACATTTGATCTCTTCTTAGATCTTGATTTAAATAGCAGTGCAGATGTAAATATAAGCCTTTATACTGAGGATAATACATCAAATGCTATATGGACTCCAAATAAAAATCTGACTCTCCAAACAGGTAAAAATCATGTTCAAGAGTGGATATCGCCATTTCAGTTTGAAAATGGAGTAGGAGAGGCAAAGGTTTATTTTAATATTGATAGAAATATTTCAAAAGCACTAAATCCTGTTGAAGTAATAGTTGATGATGCAAATACATCTACTTCATGGATGGATAGTTCTGGATCTCCAAAAGCATTTAATGGAACAATATTAAATGAATCAAAGGCTTTTATATATGGTAAAACATATGTTCCAAGAGAAAAAATTATCGGAAATGAAGGCAATGTTTCTCTCTATTATGTAGCTTATTGTAGTGGAGCAGATTGTAATCTTTCACTATTGCCTGATGGAACAGACTCTAAAATAGTAGATGACCCAAGATGGTATATCAATACTCAGCATACTGCAGTGTTTGGATTACCAGGAGTTGTACAACAAAAACATGCAAATAAAATTGAAGTATTGCGACAACCAACAGGTAACCATCAAGATTATGTAGAACTTAAGTATAAAAATAATCATTTCCCATATAAGACAACAATGGAGAATAATGCTTCTGAATGGCTCATCTATAACAAATATGATGAGAATGCAACTCATAATGAGTTTGATGTTAAGTTTGAATCAAGCGGAGGAGAGTGGGCTGGTAAAAATGAGTCAAACAGCTCTACAAAAACATCAAATGTAAATAAAAGCAGGATCCTTCAATGGTAAAACGTTCTGCTTTTTCGATGATCGAGCTGATATTTGCGATTGTCATTATAGCAGTAATGATGCTTTCACTACCGATGATGACAGATGTGACTTCAAGCGGTAGTTTAAACACAATGAAGGCAGAAGAGGCCATATTTGAAGCGTATGTAAAGCTTTTAGATGTTACAGATGGGGGTTATGATACACTTGAAAATGAAGATAATGTCTCATTAACTGATAATAGTGGAGTAGAGGAGGGATTGAAGTTTGCATATAAAGCTGATGTCTCTATAACATCAGGATCAGGTTTTGGAGATAGAGATAGCGGAGATGACAACATATCACTAGTAAGTGTGACAGTAAAAGATGAAGATGGAAATGAGATAGCAAAGATGTTCTCATATGATTTTAATGTAACAAGGTAATATTATATGCGATTGAGTAGAAGAGGGTTTACCTTTATAGAGATGATCTTTGTAATCGTTATACTTGGCATAATAGCAAAGTATGGCGTAGAGTTTCTTGCTCAAGCCTATAGGAATTATCTTTATGAAGAGATTATAAATAAGTTGGCTAATGAGAGTTCAAATGCCGTTGAACTGATTGCAAAACGGTTACAGTATAGAATACGATCATCAGCAATTGTTCGTAAAGGGGATTCTGATGATTTTAGAGCACTTGAAGGCTTTAGTTCTACTGGAAGTTCAGCTGAGGATTATAATGTTTTAGAGTGGATAGGCTATGATATAGAGGGCTTTCGAGGTGATGAAAATGCAACTCCAAACTGGAGTGGTATCATCGATAAAGAGGCCTTTATGGATGATCATACCTATATCATCTCTCCTGATAGCAACTTAGATGAAGCAAATAATACTATATATGCACTCTCTAATGGAAATAGTTCTATAGCAGATGCAGCACTCTATCTCTTTAGTGCAGAAAATGATATCAATAGTAGCTTTGGTTGGTATGGAGGTGATACGATAGATGATCAATCTTTAAAATATGCAATGCACCCCATCAAAGAGCATAATGAGACTGCATTTGAGTCCAATCTGGGAGATTTTAATCCACTTTATGATGATATTAAAGCAAAAGGGGAGTGGGATGCAAGGTACTATCTCGCATGGAGTGCATATGCAGTGAGCCTTGAAGATCATGATCTGAAGTTTTACTATGACTATCAACCATGGCAAGGAGAGAAGTTTAGTGATGGGAAGAGTGCACTAATTATGTCAAATGTAACTACTTTTAAGATGATCCAAAAAGAGGGAGTGATAAAGATACAAGTATGTGTCTCTAATGATATGAATGGATCAGGAACGATGAATATAGGTGGATTTGCACTATGCAAAGAAAAAACAATCTACTAAAACCACTACATCGCTCTGGTATAGCGATGATTATGGCGATAAGTGTTTTGGTGGTATTGGCTACTATTATGGCCTTTACGATCCAAATGAATGCAAATACAAAAAAGAGAGCAATAGATATCTATGTAGAAAATCAAGCAAACCTTTTTGCTAAAAATGCTGCTGAGTATGTTGTTTATAAAATTAGTCAAGATAAAAACTGCTCTTTAGCACCATTTACAACAACACTACAGACATACTATGATGTAGATGTAAATGTCTCTTATATTCTTTCAAATACAAATGATGGATGCCCTACTAGTGATATAGCATTAACACCTGCAGATGATAATGCAGATGCTTATGCCTATGTGAGAATCGATGTTGCAGTTACAGTTGATGATGAGACAGTAACAACAGAACCTGTACGCGTCTTTCGCCGTTTTGTAGAGGATATCACCCCTTATGTTTATTGAGTTTAATGCATATTTAACTCTGCAATGTTATAATTTACTCCCAAAAAATAAGAAAGGTTAGATTATGAATGTATCATTTACAGGAAGACATATAGAGCTAACAGATGCGATAAAAACACACCTTCAAGCAGCTGCAGAGTCGCTTGATAAGTTCAATATGGATATTATCTCTTTTAATGCCGTTGTTGATTCTCAGCAGAGAAAAAGTAAGGAACACTTTAGTGTTGAGTTTACGATAAACCTTGCACATAAAGGTACAGTTGTTATCAAACAAAGAGATGAAGATCTACATGCTGCTATTGATATGGCAGCAGATCGTGCTCAAAAGGCACTTCGCCGTATCCACGATAGAGAGACAGATCATCAAAAAGTGGGACTTAATGCTGCTAAGGCTGAGGCAAATGAGGGTATCAATATGGCTGAAGCAAAAATGGCAGAAGAGGATGAGATCATTCCTGTTGAGCTTGAGCTTTATAAACCGCGAGAGGTTGAGGATGTTTTAGAGGAGTTAAAAGCCTCTGATAAGATGTTTGAGATCTTTATCGACAATGCCGGTAAAACACGCGTTCTTTATAAAAGAAACGACGGTAAGTTTGGCTTGTATTAAAAAAGTGAGGCTTTAGCCTCACACTACTTTTTCCTCTTTTTATCTTTTTTGCTACAAAGTTTCGATATAATCTTATCAATTTTTTTATAAGTGAATGAGTATGGATGTACGCAAAGAGTTTTTAAAATATTTTGAGTCTAAAGGGCATACGATAGTGCCATCAGCACCCCTAGTGCCAGATGATGCTTCGCTTTTGTTTAACAATGCAGGGATGGTTCCATTTAAGTCTATATTTACAGGGGATGTCCCAGCTCCAAAAAATCCTCGTGCAACATCATGTCAAGTGTGTGTTCGTGCAGGTGGAAAGCATAATGACTTAGAAAATGTTGGTCATACAGCACGCCACCATACCTTCTTTGAGATGCTTGGGAACTTCTCCTTTGGTGACTATTTTAAAGAGGATGCGATCGCCTTTGCGTGGGAGTTTATCACGGATGTTTTATGTTTACCTGTAGATAAGTTATGGGTAACGATACATGAGAGTGATGATGAAGCTGAGACGATCTGGAAAAAGTATATAGATGCCGATCGTATCAAACGCTTAGGTGATAAAGACAACTTTTGGCAAATGGGTGATACAGGACCTTGTGGCCCTTGTAGTGAGATCTTTTATGATCAAGGCGGTGAGCATTTTAATGGTCCTGAAGATTATCTAGGAGGTGATGGAGATCGCTTTTTAGAGATCTGGAACCTTGTCTTTATGCAGTATGAGCGTTCAAGTGATGGAACACTCACACCTCTTCCAAAACCATCGATCGATACTGGGATGGGACTAGAGCGTGTCGTTGCGATCAAAGAGGGGGTCTTTAGTAACTATGACTCCTCACTCTTTATGCCACTTATCCATAAAGTCGAAGAGCTTATAGGCAAAGAGTACAAATATGAAAGCGGTGCGAGTTATCGTGTGATCGCTGATCATATCAGAACGACAACCTTCCTACTAGCTCAAGGGGTCAACTTCTCTAATGAAGGACGCGGATATGTACTTCGCCGTATCCTTCGTCGTGCTATTCGTCATGGCTATCTACTTGGATTTAGAGAGCCGTTTATGTATAAACTTGTCGATACGCTTGTGGAGATGATGAAGGATCCATACGACTATCTTGAAACAAAAAAAGAGAGTGTCAAAGAGGCGATAGAGCTTGAAGAGGCTCGTTTTTTCAAAACGATAGAGAGTGGGATCGAACTCTTTAACAAAGAGCTTGAAAATACCAAAGATATCTTTAGCGGTGAGGTAGCTTTTAAGCTCTATGATACCTTTGGTTTCCCACTTGATCTAACCGAAGATATGCTAAGAGAAAAAGGGCTTAGACTAGATACTGAACGCTTTGTTGAGTTGATGCAAGAGCAAAAACAAAGAGCTAAGGCTGCTTGGAAAGGAAGCGGTGATGAGGCAGTAAGTGGAGACTTTAAACTGCTTCTTGAAGAGTTTGGAGTCAATGAGTTTGTCGGATATGAACTGACACATCACCACTCCAAAGTATTGGCACTTTTAGATGAAAACTATAAAAGAGTGGATGAACTTTGTGCAGAAGCTGAAGGTTGGGTGATGCTTGATATCACGCCATTTTATGCTGAGAGTGGTGGACAAGTTGGAGATATCGGTGAGCTTGTTGGCAAAGCAAAAGTGCTAGATACGAAGAAGTTTTTTGATCTTAACCTCTCAAAAATCAAAACGACAACTACCCTAAAAGTGGGTGAAGAGGTGGATGCGGTTGTGGATATCTCAAGAGGAGAGATCGCAAAACATCACTCAGCAACACACCTTCTTCACGCCGTACTCTATGATGTACTAGGTGAGCATATCTCTCAAGCTGGTTCGCTTGTAGAGGCAGATCGTCTTCGTTTTGACTTCTCACACCCTAAAGCTCTTGAACATGATGAACTAGCAGAGATAGAGACAAGGGTCAATGAACTCATCCTTCGATCTATCCCACAAGAGACAAAGGTTATGGATATCGAAGAGGCCAAAAAGAGTGGAGCAAAAGCACAGTTTGGTGAGAAGTATGGAGAGAGGGTGCGAGTTGTTGGCTTTGGCAAGGCAAGTGTAGAGTTTTGTGGTGGCATACATGTAGATAATACATCAAAAATCGGCTCTTTTATCATCACAAAAGAGAGTGGAGTGAGTGCTGGAGTGCGTCGGATAGAGGCAGTATGTGGTCATGCTGCATACAAACACTTCTGTGAACAACGTATCCTTGTAAAACGCGTAGAACAAGAGGTGAAAAATAAAGATCTTCTTGCAGGTATCTCACGCCTAAAAAGTCAGATCGAAGAGCTCAAAACAGAGCTAAAAGAGACACAAAAAGCAGCTTCGACAAAGATTGAAGCTGAAGAGATAAATGGAGTGAATGTTATCGTTGCTGAGTATCCAGCTGGAGATATCAAAGCAAAGATCGATGAGATCAAAAACAGATATCCAAAAGTAGCAGCGATGCTCTTTCAGATCAAGGGAGATAAGGTGCTTATCGCAGCTGGAGTAAAAGAGGCTTCAGCAAAAGCTGGAGAGTGGATCAAGCGAGTTGCTCCTGTACTTGGTGGCGGAGGTGGTGGACGACCAGACTTCGCACAAGCAGGTGGTAAAGATATAACGAAACTTCCAGAAGCTAAAGAAGAAGCTAGAAAGTATCTCAAGGAGGTACTGTAGTGACAGAGTTTGTCATGGAGTATCGGCTTGAGTTGATCTTTTTACATGTTATCGCAGCAGTTGTATGGGTTGGTGGGATGATCTCGATGCGTTTTGCTTCCCATCAGGCATTTTTAGAGATATCTGAGCCAACACAGCGTCTGCCTATGGTCTCAAAAGCACTCAAGCGACTCTTTTTGCTTGTGATACCTTTTGTACTTATCCTTGCAGCAACTGGTGCGATTTTGACGATAGGATATGGTATCAAACATACAGATTTTCACTATTTGACGCATATCAAAGAGGGGATCTGGACGGTTATGTTTATTAACCTTGTTGCGATGATGATACGCCGCTTCAAAGCAGATAAAGCGATGAAAGAGGGGGACTATAAAAAAGCTGGAGAGCTTCTTGGGCTTATCGGTCGTTTTATGGTGCCTATAAATATAGCTCTAGGTCTAGGAGCTATCGTTGTAGGAGTGATGCTTCGCATCAACCTCTAACATGAAGATCCGACTCGCTTCCTCTTCACAAACTCGTGCAGAACTTCTAAGAGCAAAAGGGATTGACTTTATACAAGAGAGTGTAGAGTTTGATGAGGAGAGTATCCGTGCTTTTTCTCCTAAAAGCTTTGTGTATCAAGCTACACTAGGGAAGTACAAAGCAAACTATGAACACTTTGGCATAGAGGAGTATCCACTTCTTGTTGCTGATACGGTTGTTACTTCACAGGGACAGATCCTTCGTAAAGCTCGTTGTGGAGATGAAGCAAGAAATATCCTCCTAACTCAAAGTGGAGAGACAACCTCTATCATCACCTGCATGATCTACCACTCCAAAAGACTCAAACTGATCGATATCTCCTATACTGACTATCTCTTTGATGAGTTTGATAGAGATGATCTTGAACGCTATATCCAAAGTGGCAAGTGGCGAGGCAAAGCAGGGGCTTGTATGGTAGAGGGGTTTTGCAAACCCTATATCAAAGAGGTACGCGGTTATGAGAGTACGGCGATGGGACTTTGTGTAGAGAAGTTAGAGAGATTTTTATACTAGGTGCTTTGTATGAAGAGTAAAAGCAAAAAACAGCTTCTTTTTCTTTTTTTGATTATAGGGGTTGTACTTTTTCTTAAAGAGTGTGCTTATGAGATGCACTGTAGTAGTTTGTTGATCCTCTCTTTTGGTTTCTTCTTTCTTGCTCTTTTTACTTTTTTTATATTTGACTCTATGCGAAATGAGGAGCAAAAAGATTATTATAAAAGTATAATCGATAACAGTGGAGCTCTTATACTTATCACAGATTCAAGCAGGATCATCGATGCAAATAGGGAGTTTTTAGAGTTTTTTCATCTTTCATCTTTTAAAGAGCTAAAGGCAAAAGAGCTTTGTGCATTTTTCCAGCAAGAGGAGAGTGATAAACAAAAAGAGTGCTTTGAGTATATAACCAATCTTGCAAAAAGGGATGAGAGACTTCAAGTGAGGTTGGATCAAGAAACTTACTACTTTAAACTAAAAGTTTCACAAATAAAGGCAAAAAAGGATCTCTTTTGTATCTCCATGATAGATGCAACTATAGAACAGAGATACCTATCTGAGTATAAAAGAACAACACTGACAGATATGCTAACTGGTGCATATAACAAACGCTTCTTTGAGGATAAGATCGATGAGGAGATGCTTCTTGCAGATCGTTACAATAGGCACTTTTCTCTTATCTTAATCGATATAGATCACTTTGAAAAGATTAATGAAAAGTATGGTCATGAGATGGGTGATAAACTACTTATAGAGTTTGTTGAGTTGATAAAGAAAAATACCCGAAGTTTAGATGTTTTGTGCCGTATAAGAGGAAAGGAGTTTGCTATAGTGCTTCCTGAAATAACACTAGATGGTTCTGTAAAAACTGCAAAGAAGCTCAATAAACTTATAAAAGAGAAGCTTAGTTTACAAACAGGTATAACTGTAACGGCAAGTTTTGGGGTTGTTGAGTATATAAAAGGAGAGAGTAAAGAAAATATCTACAATCGAGCAAACAACGCTCTTTACAATGCCAAAGTATCAGGAAATGATTGTGTGGTAATGGGATGAACTACTATGAGAGGGAGTTACGCTCTTTAAAGCGAAGTGGACGTTTTAGAGAAAGAGAGATAGCAAGAGCAGATCTAAGGGATTTTGCATCCAATGATTATCTAGGACTTGCACATAACAAAGAGCTTTGCAAAAAGGCTTGTAGTAAGTTATCACATGCGACACTGTGTGCCCCTAAGGCTTCGTTGCTAGTTGGTGGGTATCACCAAGAGCATTATGCTTTTGAGAGAGCACTTTGTCAAAGTAATGGGTTTGAAGATGGTGTAGTTGTTGGAAGTGGCTTTAGTGCAAATATAGCGATGATAGAGGCACTAGTTCGCAAAAGTGATGTACTGATAATGGACGCGAGTTACCACGCCTCTGGAGTACTTGCCTCAAATATAGGGCGTATAGAAAAAGAGCTCTTTTTGCACAATGATATGGCACATCTTCAGAAGCTTCTTCAAAAGCATAAAGATAAAAAAAGGCGTATCGTTGCCGTTGAGGGGGTGTACTCAATGGAGGGTGATATCGTACCCAAAGAGGTTTTTGAGTTGTGTGCATTTTATGATGCGATACTGATTGTAGATGAGGCACACAGTAGCGGTGTTTTAGGAAAAAATCTCCTTGGAGTTTATGATCATTATGACATAGAGATAGCACCAAATCATATCAAAATGGGAACTTTAGGGAAGGCGTATGGAAGTTTTGGAGCCTATATCCTCGCTTCTGAGCATATCATCTCCTATCTGATAAATCGTGCCAAACCACTTATCTATGCTACTGCACTTAGTCTGTATGATACTTTAGTAGCTCATGAAGCTCTTCTTTATATCCAAAATCACGCACTAGAGCTTCAAAAAGAGATACAACAAAGACAAAAGAGTGTTGAAAAGATCTTAGGAGTAGAGATGCCCTCTTTGATTTTACCTATTGCTATAGGGGATAATAAAAGGGTGATGCAGATTAAAAATGAACTTGCCTTAAAAGGCTTTGCCATAGGTGCTATACGAGAGCCTACTGTACCTAAGGCGATCCTTCGCGTCATCGCAAGACTAGGAGAGAAGAGCGTAGTTTTTGAAACACTTTTACAAGAGTTGCGGAGCTATCTGTGAAGATAAAGCGACTCCTTATAAAGGATGGCTCAAAAGAGCTTGTTGATATAGCTTTTGAGATCAACTCATCGCTTGGGCTTGTAGGACAAAGTGGAAGTGGAAAAAGCTTGACACTCAAGGCACTTCTTGGGATGCTTCCAAATAATCTTGATGTAGAGTTGAAGTATGATGCTAGTTTTGTACTTCAAGCAGGAAAAAGTGTCGCTTTGGTGCCTCAAAACCCATTTACTGCACTCTCTCCACTTACAAAGATCAAAAAGCAGTTTTTTTGCTCAAAGGAGCAGATGGAGTCTCTCTTTGATGAGGTAGGACTTCAAAAAGAGCTGCTAGATCGCTATCCACCAGAGCTCTCAGGAGGACAACTGCAACGCGTAGTTATCGCAATGGCACTTGAGAATAGACCGAGACTTCTTCTGCTTGATGAACCAACGACTGCACTTGATCCAAAAACAACGCAAATGATCCTTGATCTTCTTTTAAAACTACAAAAGGAGATGGGGTTTTTGATGCTTTTTGTTACTCATGAGATACTTGCTGCTGCAAAAGTATGCGAGGATATATTTGTTATCAAAGATGGTCATATGGTAGAGTATGGTAAAATAAGCACCATTTTAAAAAATCCAAAAGAGAGCTATACAAAAGAGCTTATAGAAGCTAATTTTGCAAATAGGAAATTTAGAGAATGATTAAAAAGTTACTTATAGGTATGCTTGTTTTACTCTTTCTTGCACCAGTTGGGGTGCTTGTGTACTATCTTAGTGCCTATAAGTATGATATCTCAAAGCTTGTAGAGTACAATCCTCCAAAAACAACACGCATCTATGATAAAAATGGTAAAAAGATAGCAAATATCTTTGCCTCAGAGCATCGCTACTATGCCCCTTTTGAGGAGCTTCCTCCACGACTTATAGAGGCACTTTTGGCGATAGAGGATACCTCATTTTTTGAGCATCCAGGGGTCAATTTTGATGCGATCTTTCGTGCGGTTATCAAAGATATCAAAGCACGAAAGATGGTAGAGGGAGCTAGTACGATCACACAACAGCTTGTCAAAAATGAGCTACTCACAAGAGAGAAAAAGCTCTCAAGAAAGATCAAAGAGATCATCTACTCTTTAAAGCTTGAGCGATACCTTACAAAAGAGCAGATATTAGAGCGTTACTTCAATGAGATCTATTTTGGTCATGGATACTATGGAGTCAAAACCGCCGCAGATGGCTACTTCCATAAAAAACTTGATGAGCTAACACTCAAAGAGATGGCGATGCTTGTTGGAATGCCAAAAGCACCATCAACATACAATCCAACACGAAACTATGAGATATCTTTGGGTCGAGCCAATAGAGTTTTGAGTCGGATGTTCCAGCTTGGCTGGATTGATGAAGAGACCTATAAAAAAGCACTTATGGAGCGACCACAAGTTTATAACTCAACGCTTACACAAAATAGAGCTCCATTTATCGTTGATGAGGTGCTTCGAAGAGCTAAAGCATTGGGGATTGATGATATTAAAACCGGTGGGTATGAGATCTATACATCTATAGATCTAAATCTACAAGATGCCGCAAAAAAAGCACTTAGCTATGCCTACAAGAAGGCATTAAAGAGGATTGAGTACTATAAAAAAAGGGAGCAAAAAAGGATAAAGCAAGATCCAACATATATCCCTCAAGATGTCAATGTATCACAACTCAATGGTGCACTTGTAAGTCTAGATAACAAAACGGGGGATATCCTTGCTTTAGTTGGAAGTGTGGACTATAAAAAGAGCTCATACAACCGTGCAACACAGGGTAAAAGACAACCAGGTTCAGCTTTTAAGCCCTTTATCTATCAGGTAGCATTAGATCTAGGATATAGCGGAGCAACAAAGCTAGTGGATGTTGCAAGAACCTATAAGTATGAAAAAGATGGAGAGGATCTAAAGTGGCAACCAAAAAACTATGAGAAGGATTATAAAGGGTTGATCTCACTAAGAGAGGCACTTATCCACTCAAGAAATCTTGCTACGATCAATCTTGTCAATGATATAGGATTATCGACACTTTTAAAAGAGCTGAAGAAGTTTGGGATCAAAAACCTTCCTCATGATCTCTCTATCTCCCTTGGGACTATTACTCTCTCTCCATTAGAGTTGGCTCACTACTATACCTCCTTTGCAAACAAGGGGATGCAGGTACAACCACATCTGATTATGAGTATAGAGGAGGATGGAACACAGATATACAAAAAGGATGAGGAGTCACGCTATATTACCTCCCCTAAACAGGCATTTATCATGACAACAATTTTGCGAGATGTTGTCAAACGTGGAACAGGGCGTAAAGCTGCAGTAAAAGGGTTGGAAGTAGCAGGAAAAACAGGAACAACAAACAAAAGTATAGATGCATGGTTTGCTGGATACTCTCCAACTATTGAGACGATTGTCTGGTTTGGAAATGATGATAACTCACCAATGTATAAAGGGGAAACAGGTGGACGAGTAAGTGGTCCTGCATTTTCAAAATATTATGAACAGGTACTAAAACTCTATCCACAGATACAAAGAAAATTTGTCAAACCAGAGGGTATTATTGAGGTGAAAATGGGGGGTATAACCGAATACTTTAGTGATATCTCTAAACCACCTGCAAAAGAGAGCGATGAGCAAGAGGAGAGATTGATATTTTAACCAAAAATTTGGATTTAACTACTCCACCAAACAGGTAGTTCTGTTGGTGAAGTTAGCCATTAAGCTTATTTTGAAGAGCTTTTTGTTGCTTGATCTTTGAAGGATTTGAGTTTATTTAGAAGATCCTCAAAGAGTTTTTCGGCTCTATTTTTACCTTTGATCTCTTTTTCAACTTTGTCGATAGCTCTGTTAAGTGCTTTGTATGTTACATCACTTTGGCTTGTGTAACCTAGAAGTTCTGCTTTTTTAAGCTCCTCTTTTGCAAGTTCGAGATGCTTAAGTGCCTGTTTTTTATCTTTTTTAGCAATTTTTTGTGCATCATGGATAAGTGCTTCAGCAGTTACTAAAGGGATAGGGATGACAACTTTAGTAGTTACAAGTGTGCTAAGAGCCATCTCTAGTACATCTTGAGCCTCTTTGAGTTTGCCATCATGAAGATATGAGGCTGCAAGTTTAAGTGCTGATGGGTATGATGCAAGTGGAAGATTGATTGTTGTGATATCGATCTCACTTTGGAGTGTGTTTAGCAACTCTCTTGCTTCTTGTACCTTTTTATCCTTAAGGAGAGCTATAACGCTCTTGATTCCCTTTTCTATAGTTGAACTATCTGCCTTAAACTCTGTTGCAGTGATTGAGGCATCTACTGGAAGCATAAGAGGTGCATCTTTTCTAGCAAGGATTACCTCTAGTTTACCGATAGCCTTTTCTATGTCTTTAATAGCACTCTTTTTATCTTTGTGTGCGATATCTATAAGAACTTTTTGTGTAAGAGCAACTGCTTCAACCGCCTCTTTGACGATATGAGATGCTGAGTTTGACTTTGCATCTTTTTTAGCTACTTTGATAGCGTCATGAGAGATTGTTTTAGAGTTTGTTGCATATGCACTACTAAAGAGTAGTGATGCGGCCAAAATGGAACCTACTAATCTTTTTCCCATTTTTTCTCCTTTGTTTTGTTAGTATTAGATTTTTTAACCCAAATTTTAGAAATCTCTATTGCTAAATTTTGGTTTAACCTAAGAGAATTGTAAAGAAAAAAGATAAAAGAGTATGCCACTAAAGTAGCATAAAAAATTGAGTTTCTTATAGAAACACTTTTGCTAATTGATTATTTTTTAGACATATATTTACATAATCTTGAGGAGATTTAAGGTATACTTTTAGCAGATTAATTTTATCAGGAGATATATATGGGAAAATTCGTTAATAATATCGACGAGTTCTTCACTTTTTGTGAAGAGAATGAAGTAGAGTTTGTAGATCTTAGATTTACAGATATCAAAGGTGCATGGCATCATCTTACATATAGATACAGTGCAATCAACAGAGAAAACCTAGAAAATGGTTTCCCGTTTGATGGTTCATCTATCGAAGCATGGCAACCGATCAACAAGTCTGATATGATCCTTAAACCAGATGTTCCAACAGCATTCCTTGATCCATTTACTGCTGATCCGACAGTAATTGTTTTCTGTGATGTTTATGACATCTATAAAGGTGAACTTTATGAAAAATGTCCAAGAAGTATCGCTAAAAAAGCACTCAAATATGCTGAAGAGCTCGGGATCGCCGATGCTGCATACTTTGGACCAGAAAATGAGTTCTTTATCTTTGATGATGTGAAGTTTGTAGATAACATCAATGAAGCAGGGTATAAAGTAGATACTGAAGAGGGTGATTGGAACTCTAACACAACATACCCTGACTACTACAACCATGCACACAGACCAGGAACAAAGGGTGGTTACTTCCCAGTTGCACCAACTGACTCTATGGTTGATCTTCGTGCTGAGATGATGCAAGTCCTTGAGCAAGTTGGTCTTGAAGTTGTACTAGGTCACCACGAAGTTGCACAAGGTCAAGGTGAGATCGGTGTTGTTTTCTCTGATATCATCGGTGCTGCTGACAATGTACAAAAATACAAATATGTTGTAAAAATGGTAGCACACCTAAATGGTAAAACTGCAACATTTATGCCAAAACCACTCTATGGAGACAACGGTAACGGTATGCACACACACCAATCTCTTTGGAAAGATGGTAAAAACCTCTTCTACGAAGAAGGAAACTATGGTAACCTCTCAAAAACTGCACTTGACTATATTAGCGGTATTTTCCACCATGCTCATGCAGTTGCAGCATTTACTAATGCTTCTACAAACTCTTATAAGAGACTTCTCCCAGGTTTTGAAGCACCAAGTATCCTTACTTACTCTAGCCAAAACCGTTCAGCATCTTGTCGTATCCCATATGGTGCAGGTGAGAAAGCTACAAGAATTGAGATGAGATTCCCAGATAGCTCAGCTTGTCCATATCTTGCATTTGCTGCTATGATGATGGCAGGACTTGATGGTATCAAAAATGGTGGTTATGAGATGGTTGGTCCTATGGATGAGGATCTCTTTGAACTCTCTCTTGATGAGATTAGAGAAAAAGGTATCCCACAAATGCCACACACACTAAGAGAGGCTGTCGAAGCACTTCTTAAAGATAACGACTTCTTAAAACCAGTCTTTAGTGATGAGTTTATCAACACTTACAAAGACTACAAATTTGAGCGCGAAATCTGGCCAGATGAGGGTCGCCCAACTGCATACGAGTTTGCTACAACGTATCAGTGCTAATTATTGGGGCATCTGCCCCATATGATGTTATTCTTAAAATTTTTCTATAACTTTCTACTTCTAGCTCTTTTTCCTCCATTTTCGCTATAATTCCACTAACAAAAGTATCAGCAGACTTTTGTAGAGTTCAATAGACTTCTTGCAAAATTATACAAAGATATGAGAGGTAGAAAAAAAGGTGAGATTGTGAAAAATCTTTTTTGAGGCGTAGCCAAAGCTACGGTGATAAAAAGTTTTTTGCAAGATTGCCTTTTTTTCTACCTCCCAAAGGGCAAAAAGATAAACTGATTTACTCTGCGTTAGATAACCTTTGGCGTAGCTTCGGCTACGCCAAAGAACATCTGCCTTGATTAAATCGTTTCTCTTTTTGCTCATACTTCGTATAGTTTTGCAAGAAGTCTAATCTATAAAATGGAGTGAGTATGTTTGCTTTTGAGACAGTAGCATCAAAATCATCTAAAATAGTGCCATCTCCTCAAAGTGATCAAGAAAGTTCAATAACAGAAGATTCTCTCTCTTTTGAGGAGTTTATTAGTGCTTTTGGTGAAGACTCACTCCTTGAGATAGATAAAGAGGTTCAAAAGGGAGAAGATAGTCAAAAAACAGTGCTACTAGATCTTTTAAAAAGTAGTGATAAAGTTGAAGAGTTTGAGCTTAACCCTGAACTTACACAAAAAACCTCTATCGATGAGCTAAAATATCTTCTTTATAAAGCCAAAAACTATCTAAAGACAAAGATCCTTCAAAAAGATCCTCATCTTACAAAAGAGCAACTTCCAAAATCACTCAAAGGTTTGCTTCAACTTGCTGACAAACTGAAAATAGATATAAAAAAGATCTCCTTTGAGACAATATCAACACAGGTGGATGGATCTAAAAAAACTCTTCAAAAGAGATCTGCATTTAAAGTTGAAGAGAACATTGAGATAAGTGATTTAGAGACACAAAAAGCAAAAACGATTGAGACAAAAATCCAACAGATCAAAGAGACTCCTCTCTTTGTAACAAAAAAGAGAAGTATCGATGGATACAACACTATCACAACAGATCAGTTAATACAAAGCAAGATAAAAAAGGAGCAGACAAAAAAGAGTAAAACATCTACTCCTTTAGATACTCTTTTAAAAAATCAACCACAAAAAGAGCTCAAACAAACAAAAGGGCCACTCTTTACTCTTCTTCAAACAAAGAGCACACAGCAGACAAAAGATATAAAGATAGAAGAGAGTAAAGAGCAAAAGAGTTTAAAAAATGGTCTTGAGGAGCTTTTAAAGGGGGATATAACTTCAAATGAAAAGGGGATCAATCCAACAACACACAAAGGTAGTGATACACTTGATGTGAAGATTCATGAAGCAAAACAGATGATGCGTTATCTCTCTAGTGATATCAAAAAGGCGATCGATGAGTATAAGCCACCATTTTCACGCATAAAAGTTAAGCTTAATCCACAGCGTTTAGGAGAGATGGATCTTACAGTTATCCATAGAGGAAATAATGTTCATATAAATCTCAGCTCAAACAATGCTGCACTTAATATTCTTACAAACAATCTCCATGATCTAAAAACGCAGTTAAGTCAAAATGGAATAGAAAATGCTACTTTTAATTTTAACAGCGGTGCACAAAATCAACAGCAGCAAAAAAATAAAGAGCAAAATCAGCAAAATGGATATGATTATTTTATCAATGAAGAGCAGAGTGAAGAGAAAGATCACTCTTTAGAGATAATCATCCCTCGATATATATAGGAGCATATCATGATAAATCAAACTAACAATACAACAAGTGCCACTTCAACCCTTTCAAAAGCTAACAATCCTTATGTCAATCCTGATGGAATTTTAGGAAAAGATGACTTTATGAAACTGATGCTTATAGAGTTGCAGTATCAAGACCCAACAGATCCTATGGATACTGAAAAGATCCTCTCACAAACATCGCAACTAGCTACACTTGAATCTGCCGATAATACAAACAAAGCTCTAGAGGAGCTAAGCAAATCTATGCAAAATGCACAGCAATACTCTGTTATCTCCGCTATAGGGAAGACTGCTTCACTTGGAGAAAACACGATCCAGCATACAAAAGATAGCACCTCAACATTTGATCTCTATTTTCCAACTGATGTAGAGAGTGGCAGTGTAAGTATCCTCGATAATAATGGCAACCTTGTCAAATCGATCGATCTTTCAGAAAATGCCAAAGGAGTTTACTCTTTTGAGTGGGATGGTAAGGATAATAATGGTAATGTTGTTGATGATGGAATCTATCAAGTGGTTTCAGACTACTATGATCAAAATGGAGATGCTCAACATACAGCAGCAGGAGTCTATCCAATAGAGTCTGTTCGTTTTGATAATGGCAAAGCACTTGTCAAACTTGGTTCAAATTATGTTCCTCTTGAGAATGTTGTCGAGATCTACTAAGGAGTAGGTGATGATCCAGGCATTTTATACGGGTATAAGTGGCATAAAGTCACACCAAAGTGCTATAGATGTTACATCCGATAATCTAGCAAATATAAATACAGTGGGATTTCGCTCTTTTGAGACGGAATTTGCTTCACTTTTTGAAGCACCAGAAGAAACAACATTTGATAGTAGTGTGGATAGTAGTGTCGGGATAGGTTCTCGTATGCAAACAACAGCACTTAATCTATCTCAAGGATCCCTCATCGATAGCGATAGAAATAGTGATCTTGCAATCGTTGGAGATGGGTGGTTTGGTATAGAGGATGCAAATGAGCGATATTATACTCGAGCTGGGAACTTTGGTTTTGATAGCAATAGAGATCTTGTAACACCTGAGGGCATGTATGTCTTAGGAACTCTAGGAGATAATATCGATCTAACTAACAATACACTTACACAAGAGCTCACTGATATTCCTTTAGGTGATGTAACAGCACAAAAAAAGATACAGCTTCCAAAAACACTTACTTATCCAGCACAACCAACCAAGTCTATTCAGTTTTTTGGCAATATTGGAACAGATGATGAGGTACGCATCATTAGTGCAAAAGCGATAGATGCTAATGGAGAGAGTAATAAGGTAAAACTAACATTTACTCTCAATCAAAAAGATCCAAATGGGGGGAGTTTATGGGATGTAAAAGCAGATGTTACAACACCTGATGAGAGTAAAGTTTATAGTAGCTCAACAGGAGAGGTGCGTTTTGACTCCTCTGGCGGTCTTGTAAGCTCTACACTAACATCAGTTGATAATAATGGTACACCAGTAAGTATAGATTTGGGGAGTGATTTTAGTGGAGTTATCTCTATAGGAAATGTTCCAGTGAGTGGTTCAAGTCAGTCCGATGGGATCTCTTCAGGAGAGCTTGTTGGTTATGATATCAATCAAAATGGAGAGGTTGTAGCAACCTTTAGTAATGGTCGTCAAAGCAGTGTCGCTCAAATAGCTCTCTTTCATTTTCAAAATGATCAAGGTTTAGAGCGTATAAGTGGAACACTTTTTCAATCATCACCAAACAGTGGTAAACCAACCTTTTTTCAAGATGCAAATAAAAACAATGTACTAGGAGCATCCATAGTAAATCAAAAACTTGAGGCTTCAAACTTCAAAATAGAAACTGGGCTTACAGAACTTATCATCTATCAAAGAGCCTATGATGCCAATGCAAAATCTGTAACAACAGCAGATCAGATGATACAAAAAGCTCTTAATATGGATGCATGATCCCAAATTTTTGGAACGCTCTTTGCTTTTACTTTTTTAGTAAATAGACTTTAAAAAAAGGACACACTATGTTAAAGTCACTCTTTTCTGGTGTTTCAGGACTTCAAGCACATCAAATAGCGATGGATGTGGAGTCAAATAACATTGCAAATGTCAATACAGTTGGATTTAAGTATTCGCGTGCAAACTTCTCTGATCTCCTTTCTCAAAATAAACAGATAGCAACAGCACCGCAAGGGGGATTAGGTGGAAAAAATGCTTCACAAATAGGTCTAGGAACACAAGCAAGTTCTATGACGCGTATCTTTTCGCAAGGAAGTATCCAAAACTCTGATAAAAATACAGATATAGCAATCCAGGGAGATGGTTTTTTTGTTGTTTCTCCAGATGGAGGTAAGAAGTATAACTATACTCGTGCAGGGGATTTTAAGTTTGATGCAAATGGTAACTTTGTTGATAATAACGGCTATATCGTTCAGGGGTGGCTAAGGGATAGTGAAACTGGTAAGGTTGACTCAACTGCACCCATCCAAAATATTGTAATACCACCAGGATTAACAACTCCAGCAAAGGCATCAACACAGATAGAGATCAAAGCAAATCTTAACTCAGGAGATACAGTAGAGAGTTATAGTTCAGTCTATGCACTTGATGCTTTCAATATAGCAGCTGATCTTAATAGAGATAATATGTTAGATAAAAATGACTCTTTAGCAACACCACAAACAGACTATGACAACCTCCCATATAACGATGGAGATGGAGATCCAAACACAAACCCTGATCGTATTAATGAAAATACTCCATCACATATCTTTCAAAATTCAAATGGGAAAATTATAGAGCGTGGAGAGAATGTTGGTGTACTTGTTAATGATAGAGGAGAGAGTTATTTGCTTCAATCTGGAGATGCACCAGATAAGGGACAAGGAGTTTGGGTTGGCTTTAGAACTGCACAAGTTACTGGAACAAACCAGGTTGCAAGTGGTGCACTAAATATTGCCTCAGGAGATATCAATATCAATGGAGTTGATGTACCAGCTATCACAACAGATGCTGGATCTTCACAAGAGGATAATGCGAATGCAATCGCTGGTGCTATAAATAGTGTCAAAGATAAAACAGATGTCACCGCCGTTGCAGTTGATACAGATGGAGATGGCTCAAAGGACTCTATCCAACTTATCAATGATAATACAAAACAGACAAAAAATATCGATACTACAATCTCTGGAAATGGAGGGGATTCTGGTCTTACTAGCGATGATGATGATGCTCCTATGAAAAAATTTCGCTATACAGATGAGAGTATAAATGCAGTAGGTTGGAGTAGTGATGAGAGTACCTACTACTTTAAAACAACAGAGGATTTGCGATATGGGATGCAGACACTTCTTCGCAATCCTCACTCCGATGGGAACGATCTTATCAATAATACAAATCATATAGGTGCTGATGGAAGCGGACCTCGTATCGAAGTTGATTCTCAAGGAAAATTTACAGTCTATAACCCTGATGAGAACTGGGATCCTGATAATGATGGAAACAATGATGCATATGATCTTTCTATAGGAGTTGATAGTATCGTAGATGCTGGTACTTCAGAGAACATACGCTTTACACAAACTATACAGGCTCTCTCAGGCTCTTTACCTGCTGGGAGTACAGGTACAAGACAGTCTCAAACTATGAATGTACCAACACACTCTTCAAGTATCGATATCTTCGACTCACTTGGAACAAAACATACAGTAAAGATTGATTTTAGAAAGGCTGACTATAACGCTACAACAGGAAGTACATGGAAGGTGATGATATCAGTGCCAGAGCCTGGGGTTATCAATGTAGCAGGAGGTGCGACAGGGATTCCTGAAAATATGATAGAGGGTCAAGTAACATTTAATGCTGATGGAAGCCTCTCTACTTTTACACCTCCTAGCATTACTTTTACTGCCAATAACGGCTCAGCACCAAATCAATCTATCAATCTGCTTGTTGGTACATCAAATGCTTTTGATGGGATTACAAGCTTTGATAGCAAATCAACAACATCAGGGATAAGTCAAGATGGTTATACTGGTGGAGATTTGATAGGGATACGAATCGATCAAAGTGGAACACTTGTTGGTTCATTTAGCAATGGTAGAAGCTTTGGTTTAGCACAAGTTGCCATGGCAAAATTTGCAAACAATGAGGGACTCTCAACAGAAGGAGGAAATCTCTTTAATCAAAGTGCTAACTCAGGGGATCCTATCATTGGTACTGCTGCTACAGGTGGACGCGGATTTATCCAATCCTCTGCTCTTGAAGCCTCCAATGTTGATCTCTCAAGATCACTGACCCAACTTATCATCATCCAAAGAGGCTATCAAGCAAATGGAAAAACCATCACAACCTCTGACCAGCTCCTACAAACTCTTATAGGACTTAAACAGTAACAAAGCAGCTTCAAGCCGCTTTGTAGCATTTAGACAAATTGACTAACCATTTGTGCTATTGAGTTTTGATCAAGAGCACCACTTACCTGATGGACTACCTGACCATTTTTAAATATCATAATAGTAGGAATACTTCGTATACCAAACCGTGCTCCTAGATCCTGTGCCTCTTCGGTATTTACTTTTGCAAAAAGTGCTTTGAGTGGAAACTGAGTTGCTGCAGCTTCAAAAGCTGGAGCCATCATACGACATGGACCACACCACGGTGCCCAAAAGTCAACAACTACAGGGATATCACTATTTGCTATCACATGATCAAAGTTAGAGCCATTGAGGGCTATGGGATGTGTATCCAAAAGTGAGTTTTTACACTTACCACAGTTAGCCTTTTTATAGCTCTCTTTTTGAGGTACATTATTTACTGCACCACAATGAGGACATACCACTCTCATTTTCTTCTCCTTTAAATAAAAAATAGTTGAATTTTTTAACGATAATGAATGATAACATAAATAAAAAAAGAGAAATGCCACATAAGTAATACTCTACCGACGAAATATCTAAATATTTCGTCGGTGGAGTATTAACGCAGAGTATGGGCAAATATGTAAAGCCCAAAGGGTAGGCTTTAAAGGAACAATCTTGCATAAAATTTTTTATCGTCTTAGCTTTGGCAGACTGAAAAAAAGTTTTGCACAATCTTACCCTTTTAAAGCCTATTGATGGCGTATCCTTATATCGCAACAAGTCTATTGAAGTCTGTATCGCTCAATTCTTTTTAAGTACAAATAGTATAAAATTCACTTTTTGAAATATAGATAGAAGGTCATAAAAATTGCAAAACGAAGAGCTTATATTGCAAGTTTTGAGGTATATCGAAGTAGTTCAAAACCAAAAAACACTGGCAGAAAAACTACAGATAAGCCTTGGAAAAACAAACTATGTCCTTAAAGCCCTCATCGAAAAAGGTTTCATAAAAGCAGAAAACTTCTTTGCAAATAAAAATAAAAATCAGTATAGATACCTTTTAACAGAAAAAGGGATCAAAGAGAAGATCGCTTTGACTGAGAAGTTTATAGAGAAGAAAAAACAAGAGTATGATGAGTTGGTAAGTGAGTTGGAAATCTTAAAAGGAAAAAATAGATGAAAATAGCAATAGCAGGAACAGGCTATGTAGGACTTTCAAATGGTCTACTCCTATCACAAAACAATGAAGTAGTAGCACTTGATATAGTGCCAGAAAAAGTAGAGATGATCAACAAGGGCATAAGCCCTATAGAGGATAAGGAGATAGAGGAGTATCTGCCTAAAGCTATAAAGAGTGGTTCATTTAGAGCAACTCTTGATAAAGAGGAGGCTTATAAAGATGCCGAGTATATCATTATAGCTACTCCAACAGATTATGATCCAGAGACTAACTACTTTAACACTAAAAGCATCGAAGCAGTTATCAAAGATGTTCTAGAGATAAATCCAGATGCCACGATGGTTATAAAATCTACCATCCCTGTTGGCTATACAAAGTCTGTCCGAGAGAAGTTTAACACCCAAAACATCATCTTCTCCCCGGAGTTTCTAAGAGAAGGAAAAGCACTTTATGATAACCTCTACCCTAGCCGCATCATTGTAGGTGAGCAAAGCAAAAGGGCAGAGATCTTTGCAAATCTTTTGGCTGAGGGTGCTATAAAAAAAGATATCCCTATCCTTTTTACAGACTCTACAGAAGCAGAAGCGATCAAACTCTTTGCAAATACCTACCTCGCTATGCGTGTAGCCTTCTTTAATGAACTTGACTCCTATGCCGAAACACACGGACTAAATACAGAGCAGATTATCAAAGGAGTAGGACTCGACCCACGCATTGGTACCCACTACAATAACCCAAGTTTTGGCTATGGAGGCTACTGCCTACCAAAAGATACCAAACAGCTTCTAGCAAACTACAAAGATGTCCCATCAAATATGATAGAAGCTATCGTCAAAGCAAACAGTACCAGAAAAGACTTTATAGCCGACTCCATCATCAAACAACTTCCAAAAGATGCTAACGGCTTCCCAACTGGAACGGTCGGTATCTATCGTCTTGTTATGAAAGCAGGAAGTGATAACTTTAGAAGCTCAGCTATACAAGGTATCATGAAACGCTTAAAAGCTAAGGGAGTAGAGGTTATCATCTATGAACCAGTTCTTAAAGAGGAAAACTTCTTTAACTCCAAAGTTATCAATGATTTAGATGAATTTAAAAAGATAAGTGATATCATTGTAGCAAATAGGCTTGAAGAGAGTATCTTGGATGTAAAAGAGAAGGTTTATACGAGGGATATTTTTAATAGTGATAGTTAAATAAAATCAATTTTCCAGGAGAAAAAATGAATAACTCAAAAAATGTACTGCATTATATGTTTGGAAAAGGTTCTATAGATAAATTAGAGGATATATTAAAAGATAAAAAGTCTGAAAATCAGTACACAGTTTATTATATAGATGAATATTTTCAAAATAATGAATTGCTCAATAAATTACCAGTTAAAGAAGAGGATGAGATCTTCTTTGTGCAAACAAAAGATGAGCCTAAAACAGAGTTTATAAATAAATTTCGAGATATTTTGGTTGAAAAAGGAAAAAATAAACCAAAAGCGATAGTTGCTATTGGAGGTGGTGCTACTTTAGACACAGGAAAAGCAGTTGCAAATCTACTAACAAATCCTGGTAATGCAGAAGATTATCAAGGATGGGATTTAGTAAAAAATCCAGCTATTTATAAAATAGGAATCCCTACGATCAGTGGAACAGGGGCAGAAGCTAGTCGCACTTGTGTTATGACTAATACCAAAAGTGGATTAAAACTAGGAATGAATAGTGATTTTACAATTTATGATCAACTGATTTTAGATCCTAATTTGACAAAAACTGTTCCAAGAGATCAATATTTTTATACAGGAATGGATACATATATCCACTCTTTTGAATCACTAAATGGAAAATATAGAAATGCCATCGGTGATGCTTATGCTAAACAGGCTATAGCTTTATGCAGAGAAGTGTTTTTAAGCGATGATATGATGAGTGATGAAAATAGAGAAAAACTTATGATAGCTTCATATTTTGGTGGATGTGCTATTGCGAATAGTTTCGTTGGAGTAGTACATCCATTTTCAGCCGGGCTTAGTGTAGTTTTTGGAACTCATCATTGTATAGGAAACTGTATTACTATGAATGCGATGGAAGAGTTTTATCCAAAAGAGTATGAAGAGTTTTTTAAAATGGCAGAAAAACAGGATGTAATCATACCTAAAGGTATAGCTACAGATTTGAGCGATGAAACCTATCTTGCACTTTACAACTCAACAGTGATTCATGAAAAACCACTTTCAAATGCTTTAGGGGATGATTTTAAAAATAAATTGACACTTGAAAAAGTAACTGAAATATTTAAAAGGATGTAAAAAGTGGATTTTAAAATACCCTTTAGTGGAAGAGCACACAAATATACAAAAGAGGAGCAACAAGTAGTACTTGAGGCTATGAATCAGGCTATCCCTTTGACGCAGGGGAAATATCAAGAAGAGTTTCAAAAGAAATTTGGAGAATATATAGGGAGTGAGTATAGTTTTGCTGTAAATAATGCAACTGCAGCTTTAGAGATGGCAGCACAACTTTGTCAATTTAAAGAGGGAGATGAATTTGTATGCCCTTCACACACATTTACTGCTTCGGCATATCCCTTTATAAAAAAAGGTGCTAAACCTGTATGGGCAGATATAGAAAAAGATACACGAGTTGTAAGTTTAAATACCATTAAAAAGGTTGTTACTCCAAATACAAAAGCGGTAGTCGTTGTTCATCTTTATGGATTTATCATTCCTGATATCAAAGAGATAGCAGAATTTTGTAAAGAAAATAATATTTTGCTTATAGAAGATGTTGCTCAAGCTATGGGAACGGAAATAGATGGCAAAAAAGCTGGAACATTTGGAGATTTTGGAGTATTCTCTTTTCATTCACATAAAAATATTACCACTCTTGGAGAGGGTGGTATGTTGGTTGTAAAAGAGAAAAAATATGCAGATATTATCCCAATGCTTAGACATAATGGGCATTGCGGATGGGAAATGCAACGGCCAAACTACTGGACTCCTGCTATGGGAAATGTTGATTTGCCTACACTCAATGATGAGTATCTTATGCCAAATAATTATTGTCTTGGAGAAGTAGAGTGTGCTTTGGGTGCAAAACTTTTAGATAGACTTGATGAAATGAATGAGCAAAAAAGAAAAAGGGCTTTATATTTTATTGATTCATTACAAGAGTATAAAATATTAAAATTTCATAGAGTAGAGGATAATAAACATAACTATCATCTTTTAGTAGCATATGTTAATGATAATAAACGAGATGAATTTATGAAAAAAATGAGCCAAGAGAAAAAAATTCAATGCGTTGTTCAATATTATCCTTTAAATAGATATGATTTATATAAAAAGTTAAGATATGGTAAAGCAGATTGTCCAAATACTGATGATTTTTTTGACAATATGGTTTCATTCCCTTTTCATCATATGATGAGTGATGAGGATTTTGAATATATGCTAAAATCAACTAAAAAGATATTGGAAGAGTTGAGATAGATGCAAGATACTCTTGTAATTATTCCTGCCATTAAAAAAAATGCTATTATCCCTGATCAGCTTATCAAAAAGTTAAATGGCATTACATTAATTCAAAGAGCTATAAATACGGCAAAAGAGTTAACTGGCAATATCTTAATTATTACTGATTCTGATGAAATTTCTTTAATTGCAAAAAGAAATGGGATTGAGTTTTATAAAGATAAAAATT